>UMBF01050598.1_pt1 | contig 15022 bp, 9 predicted proteins | sample 1963901 | NCBI WGS metagenome assembly UMBF01 (sample SAMEA4835935, study PRJEB28245) | human gut metagenome | biome: gut microbiome; material: fecal sample | place: Denmark | collected 2008 | reverse complement strand
TATTTAGAACATATACAATACTATTTTGAAAATCAAATATTACTTCATCATTAAGCAATAAACTATTCAAAAAAATATCACCCTTTAACTCAATTATATCATAATATTTCAAATACCCATTCTAATTTTGCATAAAAAACATACAAACGATAAAACAAAAACTTAATACTACCTATCATGAAAGTGAACATATTTAAATGCCTAACATTATCTCTATTACTATGCAGTATCCAATTACTATACGCAGGACGCATATATGACGAATTCGAAGATACCTATAAAATAACTTGGATTGGTAACTCAAAATTGATTTCTGGAACGACCGACGATTGGGCACAACGAGCCGGAGACATCTATCGATTGAAAATCGACGATCCATCAAACTACTCATTCTTAGTTTATGAATTGCCCGAAAATGAAATTGCTCATGAAGTAATTGTCGATTACTATTCTCCGACCGGACTACGTCCCACTTTGGCCGTAAAAAATTCGGCCGGAGAAGAAACCAAATATGTGGAAGGTTGGGACAACGGTTATCCAGAAATAACGGATAAAGGGCATGGACTATATCGATGCACTTTAAAAGACAACTTGATACCGGAAGATGCGACTCAGGTCGTTATCTATTTAGATGCCCAATCCGACATAGAATTATTAAGAAATATAGTATATTATGGAGACGGCTATCAAGCGAAGAATTACAACGAAAAAACGAACTATTACCGGGTTCAAAAGCTATTGGAAAAAGCTGAAAGCGGCAATGACATTACCATCGGTGTCATAGGTGGTTCGATGACTGCCGGAGCCAACGCCGAACCGATGGAGACCAATTGTTACGGAGCCCGATTAAAGGCTTGGTTCGAATCGACTTTTGGAATCAATGTCAATTTCATCAATATCGGTATCGGTTCTACGAATTCCTATTTCGGGTGTATCCGTGCCGAAGAGAAACTATTACGATTCAACCCCGATTTAATTATAATCGAATATGCTTGCAACGACCAACTCGAAGATATTTATCTGGATTCTTACGAAAGCCTGATACGGAAATGCTGGAAAAACCCGGGTGAGCCAGCCGTTATATCGCTAATGCTATGCACGCAAGCTGGGATTTCAAAAATCGAACGTCAATATCCCATCGCTCAACATTGTCAAATTCCGATCGTCAGTTACAACGATGCCATAAAAGACGAAATAATCAAAGGAGAAAAAAACATGGCTGGACTATTACCAAACCTCTACACTCATCGGCGGTGATGGCATACACCCCAATACAACCGCACATCAAAAAATCGCCGACCTAATAGCGACCGAACTTCTTGAAGGGAAAAAAGCATCGAACATCGATCGAATGGCATCACTACCAGCTCCGCTATATAGTAACATTTTAGAAGATGCATTTTATTTGAACGAAACCGATATAACCCCGGTCCAAACAGGTGTCTGGTCGGCGGGAGGTTCTATTTGGGATTTCGGCACAGGAAAAGGTTGGAGAAGCGAAATTGCAAACAGTGAACTTCAATTTAAAATTAACGGAGACGTTGCTGCCGTCACATATTGGAAACGCCCGGCAAACGAAAATTTCGGAACGGCCCAAATTTGGGTAGACGACAATCCGGCCGTAGTCATTGACGGCTCTAACGGAGAACACATCGACCAAATCGTATTGACCGATTTGGGAATCGGAGAACATATACTCCACATCAAACTGTTGGAAAACAAAAAATTCGAAATTGTATGTATTGCCGTTTCGGGGGAAAGAAGCTATTGGAACGGACGATACTATTTGGAAAACGTTGCCAACAATCTTAGGTTAACGATCAGCGACAATGACATTACGATGAATCCGAACGGTACAGGTTTTAATGTTTCTCATACCGACGACGGATATATCGCCTTCAACGAAAACAATTCATATCTATCGGTCAATGCTGCTACCGGCGCTTTGGAACTTTCATCGAATCTCGACACCGCCTCAAAATTCCTCTACATAGACAAAGGTGAAAAAGCTGCAATACGGGCTTTGGCTAACGGAAAATATTTGTCTCAAAAAGACAACATTATAACGGCCTCTACCTCCGATATAGCCGACAACGAATATTTTCTATTCAAAAACGAAGGCGATCCCACAACTATTAACGAATTAAGGAACAACGAAATCGACTGTTCCGTTGTATCCAATCAAATCATAATCAAAAATGCAATCGGAGAGCAAGTCAATATTTTCGATCTATCCGGTAAACTACTATATCGACAAAACATCTCGACCGATAATGAAAATATCTATTTCAACAATGGCAATTATTTAATACAAATCGGCGACAAGACATTTAAATGTAATATATAACTACCCATTCCGCTATGATGACAGCCAAAGAAAATGTAATACGAACCCTTCGACATGACAATCCGGAATGGATTCCGGTAAACCTGTGGCAACTGCCCGCCGCAAAACTAAAATACGGACAAGCGCTTGACGACATCATCAATCGCTGCGAAATCGATATTCTCTCCGCCCCGTTCGACGACTCCACCGAAGACGCACGTCACTACCAAATCGGCAGCTATACCGATTGTTGGGGATCGACTTGGGTAAATCACCAAGCAGGTATTATCGGAGAAGTAAAAGAATATCCTTTTGCCGATTTCAATAAAGTTTGGAACTATGAAAGTCCCAAAAAGTTATTTTTATCAGGCATCTCTGGATTTGAAAAGACAAAAGCGTTCATCGACACTCATAAAGACAAATTTATCTTAGGCGGTTGGATTAGCTTGTTCGAACGTATGCAATACCTTCGTGGTACAGAAAACCTTTTCATGGATACGTTGATTGAGTCTCCGGAATATTTCAAACTAATGGAAATTGTCGAAGATTTTTATAACACCTATTTAGACGAATGGCTCAAATTAGAAGTCGACGGAATAATTTTCGGAGACGACTGGGGCTCACAACGCTCTTTACTAATCTCGCCTGAAACATGGAGGAAACAATATAAACCTTTATACAAACGGTTTTTTGACAAAGTCCATACTGCCGGTAAATTCGTTTTTATGCATAGCGACGGCTACATTTTGGAACTATACGACGACTTGATCGAGATAGGAGTAGATGCCATCAATAGTCAAGTGTGGTGCATGGGATTAGACAAAGTCTCCGAAAAATGCAACGGACGTATTACAAACTGGGGCGAAATATGTCGTCAGCACATACTCCCCGAAGGAAGTGTCGAAGATGTAATCGACGCCGTACACAAAATGAAAGAAGCTCTATGGGTAAATGGTGGCCTCATCGGGCAATTCGAAGCCGGGCCCGATATGCCACTGGAAAATATCAAAGCCGGTTTAATCCATTGGAACGACTAAAAATTCTCTCAAAACATGGAACAGTTTCAGCCGAATGCAAACAACATTCTCGATGTCCTTTATAACAAAAAGCCAAAGTATCTCCCTCTATATGAACATCACATCGATATCGAATTTATAGAGAAATTTACAGGAGAAGAACTTATCGGTTACCAAGAAACAGAACCAGAATACTTTTTCAAAAAAGTAACGGAGTTTTGGAAAAACAATACCTACGATGCTTTTGACTTCGAAGCTCCAATCTGCGACGTTTTCCCGGAGCACGGTGCAATTATGGGAGGGAAATTAGGCCCCATTCAAACCCGATCCGATTTTGAGCGCTATCCCTTCGACGAAATACCCCATTTGTTTTGGGAAGCGAACAAACCCAAACTCGACGCTATCAGAAAAGTCTTGCCAACAGGAATGAAAGCATATGGAGGATGCGGGTATGGCATTTTCGAATCCGCCCAAGATTTGGTAGGTTACGAGAATCTGTGTATCATGCAATACATAGACCCCGATTTGTTCCGCGACCTTTTTATTCGTATCGGTGACTTATACGTCGAATTATGGTCCAAAATGATACAAGAATACAGCGACATCTTCATTTTTTTCCGTATGGGCGACGACTTGGGACACCGCACATCGACTATGCTCGAACCGACAACCATCATTAACCACATACTTCCTCAAACCAAGCGTATAATAGACTTGGTACATCATGCAGAAAAAAAATTTCTTCTGCACAGTTGCGGTAACATATTCGAAATAATGCCCGACATCATAACTTTGGGAATCGACGCAAAGCATAGCAACGAAGACCAGATCGCTCCTTTCGACGAATGGATAAAACGATATAACGGTCAAATAGGACTTTTTGGAGGCTTCGATGTAAATCTGCTTTCGTTGGGAACCTATCAATCCGTATATGACGAAGTATTGAAAAAAGGCACAGAATACCGGCGCATTTGCAAGGGTTACGGATTAGGTTCGGGTAATTCCATCGCTTCTTATGTCTCTGTCGATGGATTCAGAGGAATGATCGATGCCGTCAAACAAATTCGAAGAAAAGAAAAATAACAAAAAGGATTTATCTATATTGCGGTTGGGAGCCATTATCCCAGTTCCTCCGACTCAAAATTTGAATTCATCACAACAAGATAAGTCACGCAAATATTTGAAGCACACGTTTTCTAAATTATAACACTTTTGATAACATGAAACGAAAATTTATTTTACTCACCCTTGTAATTGCAACATTGATTGTCCCTGCGAATTTACAAGCATTCGAATCGACTGTTGAGGAAGAATTACAAACACCGTGGGAAGGCTTCGGGTACAATCAATGGGGATTCGCCCGCGAAAGCGACGGTAACACCTTTAAGCCGTGGTCCGATGATTTATGGAAAACCACGACAGAACGGATCCTTGCCATCAAACCTTCGTTAGTCCGCTTACCGGTAATCCGCGATTGGTTCAACAAAGATGATGATGGGAATAATCTGCCCATCGGAACTTATAATTGGGATAGCAAATACATGCAGGCCTATTTCAAAATTATGGACCTTTATAAGGAACACGATATTAAAGTTATGAGTGGTTTCTGGGGGGTCGGATATAACGGAGAGGATTATAAACAATTTTACACAACCGACGAATGTGCCCAACTGCAAGCCGACCTCATCGAGTATCTTTTTAGAACAAAAGGTTACGATAAAATCATTACCAGTTATGCGCCCTCGAACGAGCCTTTGGGAGTAGGTATCTCTTACGAAGATTGGAGTATCATGATAAAAAAACTTTACGCCGAATTGGAGAAACGCGGCTTACCCACAAATTTTCTGTCAGGAGCCGATTCATGGAGCGACTGGATATGGAAACCTGCACAATACAACGCAGATCAACTGTCAGCCTATGATTTCCATAACTACCTGAACGATACACCCGACGATACTTACAATCAATTATATAATCGCACCATTGAAACGACTTTTGCAAACTATCTCGCAAATGTCTATAAATACGACAATTCCAACAAACCCGTCCATGTGTCGGAAATGGCTCCCATCGGAGTCCCTTTTATCGACTGGCCTGTTGCCGACGCTCCGGCTCATTGTCGAATCGACACCTACGAATATGCATTAGGTTTTTGGGACTACGGCATACAACTTGCCCGTTCGGGCATGGCATCGGGATTGGCTTGGGCTCTCGACGGGCTGGAACAGAATAAAAATGCCGGCATGTGGAACAATGCCGGAACTTATGGCGGTATGACTTTACGTCCCTGGTACTACACATGGCAACTGATGTGCCGTTACTTTCCCCGTGGAGCAAAAATTCTCAAAATGACCGAACTGGAAGGGCGCAAAGATATTCGTATACTCGGAGCCCGTATCGGCTCCGAAGATTACTCGTTTGTCGTAGTCAATCGACGTATGGATGCTCAAAGCAAAACACAATCCATTACCTTTAAGGTCGATTGTACCAAACCTCTTTACATTTATCGGTTCAACCGCAACAGTTACGGAGATGGCGCTGCGTTGTCTCTTCCGTATGAAAAAATAACCGATCAAAATCTTTCTACCGGAATCACGGTGGAAGTTCCTATGGAAGAAGGTATATTCATCACTACCTTGGAACCGTTGGAGACAAATACGTCCGACACACAGTCTACTCTAACCATCGACTTTGAATCGCAAGACGGGTATATGCTTCTCGGCGACTATAACAAAGGGATTAGAACCTACATAGGTTCTAATCCCCGCAAACGAGACCCTAATACCAGCGACAATGCCGGATACTCCGAAATTCTAATTAACGACGAATACAATCCCCGAGATTGTTTCAGTACTATATTTCCGCTCAATAAAATCCTAATCAGTGAAGATTTTCCACTGCTCAATATTCAGTTGTACAGAAGTAGACCGGCAAAAATCGCCATTGCCTTACATGTTCAAAATGAAGACAGGCTATTGGGTTACGAATTCGAAATTCCTCACAGAGAATGGAGGGAATTACAACTGAACCTAACGCCTCTAATCGGTAAAACACTGGATTACATCATCATATATCCTTATAGAGATTCAGCGACGACTTCCACTCTCGACACCGAATCTTTGATTTTTGACAACATCTTTCTATCCAATACAGAAAATTCCCCTATCGATTTACAAGAAATTACAACAAACAACGACCAACAATACCGACAAATTCTGGACATCGACTTCGAATATTTGAATTCTTTTGTAAAAGTTATTCCGGCCAATTCCTCCATAATGTCTTCCATTGCTTCGAATCCCAAAATACAAGAAAACAATCCCAGCGATAAAGCCTGCCAAATAAATATATTAACAAGCGATGCCGATCAAGACTTGTCCGCACAATTAAATTTATATCCATTTGTACAAGTTCCCGAAAGTAACCACAACCTGTTCTTCTCATATTACCGCCCGACAGGACAATCCGAAATCAAGATAGTCGTCAATTTCCTTTCGGGAGAAAAAGCTGTCGGACACTTTTCCTGTAACGAGAAAAGAGAATGGTTTAGGTACGGCCTGAACTTGTCGAATCATGTCGGTCAAATCATTACAAGCATCGACATCTATCCCAATCTAAATTATTCAGACCGGCTGAACGTTCTCGACACTTCTTTCTTCGACAATTTTATATTTAGCGCCGAAGAAGTTTCGGGAATCGAATATGTAACAAACAACGACATCTCGGTAACCGCCGAAAACGGATATATTTATATTGAAGGCGTTAAAAACATGCCTGTCTATCTTTTCTCTGTCGACGGTAAATTACTGCACTTTGCAGAAAACGTAAACGGGAGTTACTCCATTCCGGCAGAGAATGGAGTACATCTCATTAAAATAGGCAATACTTCTTATAAAATAATCAACTTCTAATAATCCAGCGAAAATGGCAAAACTTTCAGATTTACATAATGCAATCGTAAAAGGGAATCTCGAACTGGCAGTCAGTACAACCCAAGAAGCGCTTCAAGAAAATATCGACCCGCAAACATTGATCAGCGATTATTTGATTAAAGGAATGGAAGAAATCGGGACTCAATTCGAAGCCGGAAAAGCCTATGTTCCCAACCTGTTGATGAGTGCCCGGGCTATGAAAGGAGCTTTGGAACTTCTTAAACCTTACATGGAAAATGACAAAAATACAATCTCTCTCGGGAAAGTTGTCATTGGAACGGTTAAAGGCGATCTGCACGACATCGGGAAAAACCTCGTAAGCTCTATGTTGGAAGGCTGTGGGTTCGAAGTAATTAATCTCGGTGTCGATGTTTCCGATGAAAAATTCGTCGAAGCCGCCAAAGAACACAAAGCGAACATTGTCTGTATGTCGGCACTTCTGACTACCACAATGGTTTATATGAAAGAAGTTATCAAAGCTTTTGAAAAAGCCGGAATCAGAAACGATGTCAAAATCATGATTGGAGGCGCTCCACTCAGTGAGAAATTTGCCAAAGAAATCGGAGCCGACGGATATAGCGACAATGCCAATGCCGCTGTAACTCTCGCCCGAAAATTATTGAACAAATAAGAGAAATGGAACATTCACTGCGGTTCGAAGAACTAAACTTGACAAAAGAAACCGTATATATAGAAATGGGGTATGGAGCAGTATCTCCCGACAAAAATGTTCGGGATTTAGTCGACAACCTGTTCCTCGTTGCAAACAACATAGTAAGACCTCGTTTTTACTTTCGAATGTTCGACGGGTATGTAAACAAGGATTGTATATGCTGTAATCAAAAAATATTTCACGTTAACCAGACTATCGCCACACTGTTGAAAAACTCCGAAAGATTCGTTTTTTTCGCTGCGACTGCCGGTATGGAATATCAAGATTTTCACAATAAACTATCGAATGCAGACGATGCATTGCTACTATTCATCTGGGATACCCTCGGTAGTTGTATTGCCGAAGCGACAGGAGACATTATGGAAAAGTTCGTGGAAACAGAATTGCCGGGAATACCCCATACTAACCGTTTTAGTCCGGGTTATTGCGGGTGGCATGTGAATGAACAGAAATTACTCTTCTCACTCTTACCCGATAATGTATGCGGAATCACTCTCAATAGCAGTGCCCTGATGTATCCTATAAAATCTATCAGCGGAGTGATAGGCTCTGGACTTCATGTCGATACCCGCAAATACGGTTGTCAATTCTGCGAACTGGACAACTGTTATAAGAAACGAATTAAAAAATCATTTAATCATGAAACTCAATCTCAATCGGAATAAACGATATGCTATTCCCATTATGACACACCCGGGAATCGAGCTCATCGAGAAAACTGTAAAAGCCGCCGTTACCGACGGCCAGACACATGCCGATGCCATTATCGCCTTGTCAGAAAATACTCCTTCCGATGCGGCGACAGTCATCATGGACCTTACCGTCGAAGCAGAAGCTTTCGGGGCAAAACTTCATTTCTCCGAAAACGACGTACCCAGTGTTGCCGAAAGGTTGCTTCACGACAGGAACGAAGTGGAAAATTTCCGCATTCCCGATACCGATACCGCCCGTATTCCCGAATATCTGAAAGCAAACAGACTTGCGGCAGAACGAATCAATGACCGCCCGGTCTTTGCAGGTTGTATCGGACCTTATTCTTTGGCAGGTCAACTTTACGATATGTCAGAAATGATGATGGCTATTTACGTCGAACCCGATTTAGCAAAAATACTACTCTCAAAATGTTCAGAGTTTATTCTCAAATACATTCGGTCTCTGAAAGAAACAGGAGTCGATGGTATCATCATGGCCGAGCCTGCCGCCGGGTTACTCAGCAACGACGATGCCACAATATTCTCGACTAATTATATAAAACCGATCGTCGAGACCGTACAAAATGAAAACTTCCTTTTCGTATTGCACAACTGCGGAAACACAGGGCACTGTACGCAATCCATGATCGACTCAGGAGCAAGGGCTCTCCACTTCGGTAATCAATGCGACATCGTCTCCGCCCTTCAACAAGTACCGTCCGATCGCATTGTTATGGGGAATCTTGATCCGGTCGGTATTTTCAAATCGTCATCTCCGAAACAAGTCTACGACGAAACGGAGAGACTGCTGCATGTTACTACCGATTTCGACAACTTTATTATCTCAACGGGTTGCGATGTTCCTCCGGGTGTCTCCCTCGAAAACATAAATGCATTTTATCGAGCTGTCGAGATTTTTCGTAACCGACATTAAAAGTAAACATCTGCACTTTTTACTTTGTATCCGATGAAAGACCGAACCTTTTCATTATAACAAAGCGATTGTAATAACAGAAAGAGGGCATACTCACAATGAGTATGCCCTCTTTATATTCCCCGTACTAACATTTCACCGTTTTTCTATTTTCACTTCACGAATACGAGTATTGGAGAAATAACCGTTCGGCAGCATTTCAATCTTTAAATAATTGCAATTATCGAGTTCTGTTTTCGGTGTTATGGTCGAATGAACAAAACGCCAAACAGACATTTCGGGTCCGGTAAACGACAATTCGACCTCTCTCCACTCGCAATTATCCGGCGAGACGTACACTTTGAAACGGTCGGTTATGGTCTCCACTCCCGACACTTTGATTTCAAAATGATTAAATCCGTCGAACTTATAAGTTATATAAGCATGTTCTTCATTGGTCGAAGGGTGAATAGTACCGCAATCTTCCAAAACTTTGAAGAACTGGAAATCGGGAGCAGCAGTGTTACATTCGTCATAGAATTTAGGGAACCCGTTTAATCCCAAATTGTCGGAATGATCATACATACGTTGGACACCCTCCATCGGATCCATCATATATTTATCATTTTTTACAATCTCCGGTTTGCTACCTCCAATCGTAGTCAACAGAACAAAACCTTTCGCGGGAAAATCGATAACTATCCCCTTTTGAAGATCGACATCTTTCAGAACTTCTTTCACAACCGGAAAGCCTGCTGTATCGACCGGATAATCGTCCTCGAAATACACATATTTATTGATTATCGGATCGTTTACGACGGTAGGAATCTGTACGGTTACACGCTGCGCAAAATCGGCTGTATTTGTAATCGCAAATGTCAAATCTCCTGTCGGAGTCAATGCGGCTACACCATTCAAATTCTGAGTTCTATAAGAATTGGAATACAAAATTTTCGACCCTTTCGGGATATTACGCGACATCAACGACCACGTATAAAACCACGGACGTATATTCGCTTCTTCCGGTTTATTTTTCTGTTCTGCGATTGAATTCCAAAATCCCCAACGTTTCTGTTCATCGAGGTCGTCCTTATAATGCATGGCATCATCCATACCCCACGCCGCAGCAGCCGACCAACCGGAGCGCAAAGTCTGAATCAAGGCATCGGCAACGAACGTTCCATACCACCACTGGTGAATCAACGTATGCTGGTCAAGCACCTCATTATGTCCGTCACGAATACCCATTTCGCCCCAAATATTCACTTTGCTGCTGTCCTGCATTTGTGTAAAGAAACGAAACATTCGTGTCTCATCTTCCACACGATTCGTAAAAGTCCAATCTTTATTGATATACCAATGATAATCGATGACAGGAACCACACTATCCAATTCGGTCAATGTCTTATTGAACCAAACATCAGTCCCCCAATAACCTCCGTCCGGTCCCACAATCTCAATATCATTCAATCCCCGTTTATCCAGTTCCGAGCGTAGATTAAGAATGGATTTCTTCCATTTTTCCCATGAATAACCGTTTCGAGGATCATTGGCCACCAAATTTACTTCATTCCCCAAGTTAAATTGCTTGATACAAGTCATACCCTTCTCTTTAACCAAATATTCAACCAATTCAGTTACTTGAACGGCATATCGGGAATCGTCCAATTCTATCGTATACTTAGGCATATCGACGGGGACAGCCTGTTTCCAATTCGGATTCATCGGCTTCCACCACTCTCCAAGCAACACATCGATGTCGTTATCCTTACAAAATTGAAGCTGACGATACAAGTCGTTCATGAATCGACGAGAATTAGCATACCAACGGGCATCGACTTTCGTCGAATCCATGTCCCAAAGCAATATAGGGTCGTTCCCGTCATAACCGAAACAGTAGAAATAGGGCATTATGCAACAACGAATATACCCAAGTTTCATAAATTCGACTCGTCTAAACAAACGATCCCATTGCTCCTCCGTCATCGAATCCCGGTCATTGGGTTCCCATTGCATCGCCCCTCCATAATAGTTTTCCTGCAACACGAAATCGGTATCCACAACTATCGGATTCTGAACCTCCTGTTGTTCTGTCTTGCAACCGGACAATCCGAACAAGAGTAAAATCAAATATATCAATCTTTTCATATATAATTATCTACTTTCTTAATTATCAAATATTTACCCTCCCTAAAAAAGACGATCTAATATCCGGGATTTTGAACCAATGCACCTCGGCTTAAATCTATATCATTTTGAGGAATGGGGAAAAGTTCTCTTTCCTTTGTATAATAACGTCCCTTATCGACATCTTCTGTCGCATAGCCGTTACTATATACAGCCGTCATAATTTCTCCATAACGTTCCTGTTGCATCAAATCCATACGGCGGATTCCCTCACAAGCGAACTCAAAGCGACGCTCGTTCCAAATAGCCAATCGCACTTCCGCAACATTATCGGAAGTTATGTCCGGTAACGATGTCGGCTTTGTGTCGGGCACATACTTTTGAATGACTCGTTTCGCATCCAACGGACTGGATTCGCGAGCTCGTTTTCTCACTTGATTCAAATACTTTCTCGCACCCACGATATTGCCTTTTTCCAAACAAGCCTCGGCATACATCAACAAAACATCGGCATAACGAATGACATAAACTGTCATTTCTACATCTTGTGGATAGACCGGAGACACCGCATTTAAAGTCTCGCTCATGGGGACAAAATGCTTGCGGTCAAAAAAACGACTGGGATAATTCGCATCTCCTGTCACAAAATCATTCCCGACGAATTGGTCGCCTTGACGAACAAATGTCCAAGTAATTCGCGGATCCTCCGGGTCAAAAGCATCCAACAAATGTTGAGTCGGTAAATGAAATCCATAGCCGCCATCGCTACTGGAAATAAACCAAACTCCGTTCCACCCCGTCGATTCATCCCAATTCTTTCCATTGGTGACATATTGTATCTCAAAAATCGACTCTCTCAAATTGGAATTTGGGTTCAACCATTGAGTCGCAAAATCTGGATCCAATTCATACTCTCCTTTTTGCTCGCCTTCAACCAGAACATAGAGCATTTTATAAGCATTCTCAAAATCACGATTATACCAGTATGTCCTACCCAACATGGCATAAGCCGCGCCGCTCGTAACGCGCCCGGTGTCTTCCTCGGAATACTCGCTCCGTTTCGGCAAAGCCGTAGCCACAGTAAAATCGGCTATAACCTGTTCCCAAATCTGGGCTACCGGTGTCCGGGGTTTATATATATCCGCAGGCTGTTCGGCATGCAAAAACAAAGGAACATCACCCCACAAATAAGCCAGATTAAAATACCAAACGCCTCGTAACCAACGCGCCTCATTTTCATAGCGCGTAAGCAACGTCTTATCTTCTTCCGTTAAATCCGTATTCGCAGAACGAAATATTTCGCTTTTGTCCAATAGTGTATTTATTTGGTAAATAGCTCTATACGCCATGTTCCAAAACTGGCTCACTTTACTGTTCGTCGTAAATATATTGAATGTTTCCAACTGATAAATATCCCCCTCATTGGTAAGGCCACTGCCACCCTTCTCGCAATCGTCGGATGCACAATCGTTGATAAACATCAACTCCAAGCTCATATCGTTCCAACTATCCTTCATATAGAAATAGCAGGCCGTCAATGCTTGATTTATCTCTTCGAGATTATTGTAAAATTCCGTGTCTTCTCGACCTCCGTACATAGTCGTATCCAAATCCTCATCTGTACATGAAGGAAGAAGGAACAACGAGCCTAACAATATATATAGTATTCTCCACCTTAGTTTCATAACTGTAATCGTTTAAAATTGAACATTGACCCCTACTGTAAATGTGCGAGGATTAGGATACCCCAAATTCTCTATACCCATATTCAAAGCATTGCCATTTGGAACTTCCGGGTCCATATATTTGAATTTTGTAAATGTAAACAGATTCTCTCCGCTCACATATAATCGCAAAGAACTAAACACCTTCGTAGCTTCGACTATTTTCTTCGGGAATGTATAGCCAATCTGTACAGTTTTTATTTTACAGAAGCTACCGTTCTGCACATACCATGACGAATTTCTATAATTATCATTATCATCTTTTCTGGTAATTCCGAATACATCGGTTTTATCACCGGGATTCCGCCACGCATCTGTGTAAGTTTCGGCTAATAAATTCGTTATACTCGTCTGCCTGAGAAGAGCTTTTGTCCCTACCCAAATATCATTACCGGCAACACCTTGAAAATAAAGAGCAAAATCGATTCCTTTATATCCCAATTCGATATTTCCTCCATAAATCACATCGGGGTTGGGGTTTCCTATATAATCCCGGTCATTGCTATCCAGCGTATTATCGCCATTAAGATTCCTGAAACGAGCATCGCCGGGTTCTGCAAGAGGTTGAAGCAAAGTCTTCCCATCGGCTCCTACATGGGCGAGAACCTCTTCTTTCGACTGGAAAATGCCATCATAAACATATCCATAAAAGCGTCCGAACTCTTCTCCGATTTCGTTCTTCGAGACAGTACCCCAAATCGGATCGTTCGTTCCGGTTTCTACCAATTTATTTTTTTGGAAAGTAAAGTTTGCGCTCACAGAATAACGGAAGTCGCCAACCTTCCCTTGATACCCGATCAAAAATTCCAAACCCCGGTTTTCTACGGAACCGGCATTCACCCACGGGGTTGTAGGATAACCGGCCATTCCCGGTAACGGATTCTGCATTAACATATCCCGTGTCGTCTTAATGTAAGCATCTGCCGACAATGTCAATGAGTTCTTAAAGAAGCCCAAGTCGACTCCTATATTGCCTTGCTCCACTGTTTCCCACTTAATATCTTTATTTCCCTTAGATGTAGAGGCATAAGCCTTCAACAGATTCAAACCGCTGTTAAACCCATACACCCATGTATCATAAGTAGAAACGACATCGGCATAAGCGAACGAAGGAATGTTTTGATTCCCGATTTGGCCCCAACCACCACGCAGCTTAACCGCACTCAATACATTCTGATTCCAATCTTTATAAAACTCCTCCTGATCTATACGCCAACCCAAAGAAAAAGATGGAAATGTCCCCCAACGGTTACCCGGTGCAAATTTCGAGGAACCGTCGGCTCTGACACTGACAGTCGCCAAATAACGGTCTGCATAGTTGTAATTTATACGCCCAAGATAAGAAATCAAATAGTTTTCATAACGACTACCCGTAGAAGTTCCCTCTTTCGTCCCGGCTCCCACGATTTGGAAAGCATCGGAATTGCTCGGCGTATTCAACCGTTCTGCCGTAAAAGAACGACCGGTATAGGCTTCCCACGTGAAACCTGCCACCGCCGAAATAGAATGTTTCCCAAATTGATTATTATAACTCAACGTATTTTGAAATGTATAATTCAGTTCCGTAGAACTCGTATTGGCGACACTGTTTTCCAACAAAAATTTACTCTCCACGTTCG
>UMBF01004965.1_pt1 | contig 15226 bp, 16 predicted proteins | sample 1963901 | NCBI WGS metagenome assembly UMBF01 (sample SAMEA4835935, study PRJEB28245) | human gut metagenome | biome: gut microbiome; material: fecal sample | place: Denmark | collected 2008 | reverse complement strand
ACTCACGCCACACTGGCCTATAACAACTTGACAAAACACATCCGGATCCCCTCATGCCCCCCGCGCAGTTTTTTTCGTTTTGGTTCGCAACAATCCCGGACGCCCGCCGCGCAGCGCGATGCGCCCCATGCGGTCCGGCCCAGCGCGAAGGTTCCCCCTGACCCCCTCCGATGAACGCCACACGAACGCATACGGGTGCCATGAAAGTCCATCCGAACCGTCAAATCAATAGCCTTTTGCGTCCTGATTCCTCCAGTCGATGTAAGAATCAGGACGCAAAGGGGTCTGTAAGCAGGGTGATTCCTCCATTGACTGGATGTTTTGGGTCGCTGAGCGGGTTTTGATCGGGACGATTCCTCCAATGGCTGGAAGAATCGGGACTTTTGGAGGCATGTTTGCGGGAAGAATGTTCCAGTGACTGGAAGGATTTGCCCGCTGAGAAGGCTTTGAACGAGAGGATTTTTCCGGTCGGTGGGAGAATCCAGACGCTGGAGTGGTCTGTAATAGAGTGTGTTGCGCATAGCTTGAGGGGAATGGTGGTATAGGCTGTACCTAAGCATTTCTGATACCGATGGAGGTCTTATGAGCCGCAAGAATTATGTCGATGATTATGCAATTTCGTTGGATATCGGAAACGCATCCGTTGGCTGGTCGGCCTTCACCCCGAATTATCGGCTTGTACGTGCAAAGGGGCATGAACTCATTGGCGTGCGACTTTTCGATCCGGCTGATACGGCTGAATCTCGCCGAATGGCACGTACCACACGCAGAAGGTACTCGCGCAGGCGTTGGCGCCTCCGTCTTCTTGATGCTTTGTTTGACCAGGCGTTGTCTGAAATTGATCCTTCATTTTTGGCTCGTAGGAAGTATTCTTGGGTCCATCCTGATGATGAAAACAATGCGGATTGTTGGTACGGTAGTGTTCTGTTTGATTCAAACGAACAGGACAAACGTTTTTATATTAAATACCCAACTATTTATCACCTGCGCAAAGCATTAATGGAAGATGACTCTCAGCATGATATTAGAGAAATCTATCTTGCCATTCATCATATGGTGAAATATCGCGGTAATTTTCTGGTTGAGGGAACCCTGGAATCGTCGAATGCGTTCAAAGAAGATGAGCTGCTGAAACTTCTTGGAAGAATCACCCGTTATGAAATGTCGGAAGGTGAGCAAAACAGCGATATTGAGCAAGATGATGAGAACAAGTTGGTTGCGCCTGCCAATGGCCAGTTAGCTGATGCTTTGTGCGCAACGCGCGGCTCGCGCTCCATGCGAGTCGATAATGCGCTTGAAGCGCTTAGTGCTGTAAACGATTTGTCTCGTGAACAAAGAGCTATTGTCAAGGCTATTTTTGCTGGACTTGAAGGTAATAAACTTGATCTCGCGAAAATATTCGTCAGCAAAGAGTTTTCTTCTGAAAATAAGAAGATACTTGGTATTTATTTCAATAAGTCTGACTATGAAGAGAAGTGTGTTCAGATTGTAGATTCGGGACTTCTTGATGATGAGGAACGCGAATTCTTGGATCGCATGCAGGGGCAGTACAACGCAATCGCTCTGAAACAGTTGTTAGGAAGGTCTACGAGTGTTTCCGATTCAAAATGCGCAAGTTATGATGCTCATCGCGCCAATTGGAATCTAATTAAATTGCAATTGCGTACGAAAGAGAATGAGAAAGACATAAACGAGAACTATGGCATTCTAGTTGGCTGGAAAATAGATAGTGGCCAACGTAAAAGTGTACGTGGCGAAAGCGCGTATGAGAATATGCGAAAGAAAGCCAATGTCTTTTTCAAAAAGATGATTGAAACGTCTGATCTTTCGGAAACGGATAAAAACAGACTGATTCATGATATTGAAGAAGATAAACTTTTTCCGATTCAACGAGATTCAGATAATGGAGTTATTCCGCATCAGCTGCACCAAAATGAGCTGAAACAAATTATCAAGAAACAGGGAAAGTATTATCCTTTCTTGCTTGATGCTTTTGAAAAAGACGGAAAGCAGATTAATAAAATTGAAGGGTTATTGACTTTCCGTGTGCCCTATTTTGTTGGTCCTTTGGTTGTGCCTGAAGATCTTCAGAAATCTGATAATAGTGAAAACCATTGGATGGTAAGAAAGAAGAAGGGTGAAATCACGCCGTGGAATTTCGATGAGATGGTCGACAAGGACGCCTCTGGTCGAAAGTTCATTGAACGATTGGTGGGTACTGATAGCTACTTATTGGGTGAGCCGACGCTGCCGAAGAACTCCCTGTTGTATCAGGAGTATGAGGTTCTGAATGAGCTCAACAATGTTCGCTTGTCTGTGCGCACTGGAAATCATTGGAATGATAAGCGCAGAATGCGTCTTGGCCGTGAAGAAAAAACTCTTCTGTGTCAGCGTCTTTTCATGAAAGGGCAGACTGTTACAAAGAGGACTGCGGAAAATCTTTTGCGCAAAGAATATGGACGTACATACGAGTTGTCTGGCTTGTCGGATGAATCGAAATTTACGAGTTCATTGTCAACGTATGGCAAGATGTGTAGAATATTCGGCGAGAAATACGTGAATGAGCATCGCGATTTGATGGAAAAGATCGTTGAGCTGCAGACTGTATTTGAAGATAAAGAAACGCTCTTGCATCAGTTGCGGCAGCTTGAAGGCATTTCGGAAGCGGACTGCGCTTTGCTCGTAAACACTCATTACACTGGTTGGGGGCGTTTGTCTCGCAAATTGCTGACAACAAAAGCTGGTGAGTGCAAGATTAGTGATGATTTCGCGCCGCGTAAACACAGCATTATTGAAATTATGCGTGCTGAAGACCGTAATTTAATGGAGATCATTACCGACAAGCAATTAGGTTTTTCTGATTGGATTGAGCAAGAAAACCTTGGTGCAGAAAACGGTAGTTCTCTTATGGAAGTCGTTGATGATTTGAGGGTCTCACCAAAGGTAAAACGAGGAATTATTCAGTCGATTCGTTTGATTGATGATATTTCTAAGGCAGTTGGCAAACGGCCGTCAAGAATTTTCTTGGAGTTGGCGGATGATATTCAGCCAAGTGGCCGGACGATATCTCGAAAGAGCCGTCTACAGGATTTGTACAGGAATGCGAATCTGGGGAAGGAATTCAAGGGAATCGCGGACGAGCTTAATGCGTGCAGTGATAAGGATCTTCAGGATGATCGTCTGTTCCTGTACTACACGCAGCTTGGAAAAGACATGTACACGGGCGAGGAATTAGATCTCGATAGGCTTTCATCGGCGTATGACATTGACCATATTATTCCCCAGGCGGTGACGCAGAACGATTCGATCGACAATCGAGTGCTCGTGGCGCGTGCTGAGAACGCTCGCAAGACGGATTCGTTCACGTATATGCCTCAGATCGCAGACCGAATGCGTAATTTCTGGCAGATACTTTTAGACAATGGATTAATCAGCCGCGTTAAGTTCGAGCGATTGACTCGTCAAAACGAATTCTCGGAGCGTGAGAAAGAACGTTTTGTTCAGCGTTCGCTGGTTGAAACAAGGCAGATTATGAAGAATGTCGCAACGTTGATGCGCCAACGGTATGGCAATAGCGCGGCGGTCATTGGTCTCAATGCGGAATTGACTAAAGAAATGCACAGATATTTGGGATTCTCGCATAAGAATCGTGACATCAACGATTACCATCACGCGCAAGATGCGCTGTGCGTCGGCATCGCTGGACAGTTTGCGGCCAATCGTGGTTTCTTTGCGGATGGTGAGGTTTCTGACGGTGCACAGAATTCTTATAACCAGTATTTGCGTGATTACCTGCGTGGATATCGTGAGAAACTGAGCGCAGAAGACAGAAAACAAGGCCGTGCGTTTGGTTTTATTGTTGGCTCGATGCGTTCTCAAGATGAACAAAAGCGAGTTAATCCGCGTACTGGAGAAGTTGTTTGGTCTGAGGAAGACAAAGATTATCTGCGTAAGGTGATGAATTATCGTAAGATGCTCGTTACCCAGAAAGTCGGAGACGATTTCGGGGCGCTGTACGATGAGACAAGATATGCTGCGACTGATCCGAAAGGAATTAAGGGTATTCCTTTCGATGGTGCCAAGCAAGACACTTCCCTTTATGGAGGTTTCTCCAGTGCGAAGCCTGCCTACGCGGTTCTGATTGAATCAAAGGGGAAGACCCGCTTGGTCAATGTAACGATGCAGGAGTATTCGCTGCTAGGGGATAGGCCGTCTGATGATGAGCTGCGAAAAGTGTTGGCGAAGAAGAAGAGTGAATATGCGAAAGCGAACATTCTGTTACGTCATGTGCCGAAGATGCAGTTGATCCGTTATGGCGGTGGACTGATGGTGATTAAGTCGGCTGGCGAATTGAATAATGCTCAGCAGCTTTGGTTGCCGTATGAAGAGTACTGTTATTTTGATGATCTGTCTCAAGGGAAAGGTTCTTTGGAGAAAGATGATCTGAAGAAGCTTCTCGATTCGATTCTGGGCTCTGTACAGTGTCTCTATCCGTGGCATAGATTCACCGAGGAGGAGCTCGCTGACTTGCATGTTGCTTTCGACAAGCTTCCAGAAGATGAGAAGAAGAATGTCATCACGGGTATAGTCAGCGCATTACATGCGGATGCGAAAACGGCAAATCTGTCAATTGTGGGAATGACAGGTAGCTGGCGTCGAATGAATAACAAATCTGGCTATACATTTTCCGACGAAGATGAGTTCATCTTCCAGTCGCCGTCAGGACTTTTTGAAAAGAGAGTAACGGTAGGGGAGTTGAAAAGAAAGGCAAAAAAAGAAGTAAATAGTAAGTATCGGACAAATGAAAAGAGGCTCCCGACATTATCGGGAGCCTCACAGCCATAAGGCCAGGTATAAAACCTTCTGAAGCTTGGTCGAAACCTTGCTTTATTTCAATTTATGCCTGTCAGGTCAATGACCTTGATCATGGATTGCGACCAAACAATCCTCTGTAAGTATAGCACGATGAGGTGTATATGGCATGGCGGAATGTAGTGGTAACTCGGCATTGCAAGATTTCCACAAAAATGAGATTGCTAGTTATTCAGACGGACGATGATGTGTGCCAATTGCCCATGGACGATATCGGTATGTTGATGATTGAAACGACACGGGCGGTAATCACGACATGTGCGATAGCAGATTTGTTGAAACGCGATGTGAAAATCGTATTCTGCGACGACAAGCATCTTCCAATAGGGGAGACGAGCCCTTATGAGACTGAATCAAGTCGACGGGCATACATAATTCAGCAAATACGTTGGGATGAAGCGCGTAAAGATCTGTTGTGGCAGCATATTATTCGTGAGAAAATTGCGCATCAAGTGTCTGTGCTGGAGAAGAATTGTGACAGTCTTGACCTTGAGAAAATGAAGTCACTTGTTGTGGATGTGAAGCCTGGAGATTCGGATAATCGTGAAGCGGTTGCGGCTCACATGTATTTCCCTCGGTTATTCACATATGAGTTTGTTCGTTCCGATGAGGAGAATGGAATAAACGGGATTTTGGATTATGGGTATGCGATTATTCTTTCTGAAGTGGCTAGGAAAATAACGGAAATTGGCTATCTGACGGAATTTGGAATTCATCATGATAACGAGAAGAATCCGTTTAATTTGGCTTGTGATTTGATGGAGCCGTTCCGTCCTTTTATGGATGAAAGAGTCTTTCAATTGGGTGCTGAACACCTTGATTCCAAAGTCAAAGTTGAATTGATGAGATTTATGCGAAGCGATGTGCCCGAGCTTGGTACTACGATTACTCAACTTATCAGTGTGTTTGTGAGAGATGCTCTTCGGTATCTTTCTGGTGAAGAATGCTTGCCGGAATTGGGGTTTGTGCGATGCGGTACAGAGTTATGCGAGTGATAGTTTTTTTTGACCTTCCTATGAAAACCGCTAATGAGAGAAAAATATATGCGGAATTTAGGAAAAATCTGATTCGTGAGGGATTCCTTATGATTCAGGAGTCGGTTTATGTGAGAGTGGCGACCACGCGTGAGTCTGCGCATTTTTTGGAGAATAGAGTAGCTAGTTTTGCGCCTGCTGAAGGTTTGGTTCAGTCGTTGATTATTACGGAAAAACAGTACTCGTCTATTCGGTTTTTAGCTGGGTCGATGATTGATGATGCACAGAATAGTGATGATAGGACTGTGATTATATGATAGATAGCCTTGTTGCGTACCCTCTTGATCCTGTGCAACTTGAGATGGGGCTGAATGTTATAGGATGCGCATCTCCAAAAATTTTTTATGAGTTATCTGCGGGACTTCAGGAAGATGCCGATTCTGTTGTACTTGGCGTGGGAGAAAAAACTGTTTTGGCTTCCAAAAGTATAATTTATATTGGTGATTGCGCGGATGAAGTGGATTATAATGCTTTGTTCCAGAAGCTTGCTGTCAAGAAAATAATCGAAGGATTTACGCCGGAGCAAATCAGTAGATTATTGTCTTTGCAGGCTGAGTTAAAAACAATTATTCAAGATGAGATATGGGGTCAAAATCTACCTCTGACTATTCCCTGCGATTTGGATTTGAAAGCAGCAATTGCAATGGCCAAACCTCGGATTGACACGAGTTCTTTGGGATCCTTGTATGATAAAATTTCGACGGCAGTAGATACTGCCGGTGCTCTTGCCGAGAGCAGGATGCTGGTGACGCTTCATACAACTCAATACTGTGATAACGACCAATTACTTTATCTGCACCGTACTTTATTGCGGTACCAGTTGCAGCTTCTTGACCTGGAATGCTGCAGCAAGAAAGTCATGCTGACAGAGGGGATGAGCCACTATGTCGATGAGGATTACGTTCAGTTCTCATGAACTGTTCAGGAATCCTTAAGGCTATCGGTTTCAGATGCCTGTCAGATCAATGACTTTGACCACATCTCGCCTCGCTCGATGTCGACGCGCTGTGTTTCAGATGCCTGTCAGATCAATGACTTTGACCACTGTGACCGTATGGAACAAGCCGGAATACATGTTTCAGATGCCTGTCAGATCAATGACTTTGACCACCGTCGACATGCAACACGCACAAGTCACCTAGTTTCAGATGCCTGTCAGATCAATGACTTTGACCACTATTGTCTTTTATGATACGATCGAAATAGTGTTTCAGATGCCTGTCAGATCAATGACTTTGACCACACGATCTGAACCGAGTATATTGGCCCGATTGTTTCAGATGCCTGTCAGATCAATGACTTTGACCACCCAAGGACGCGACATTTTGCACGACAACGCGTTTCAGATGCCTGTCAGATCAATGACTTTGACCACCCGTTCGGGCCAGTTCCGCTTTATTGAACAGTTTCAGATGCCTGTCAGATCAATGACTTTGACCACACGACTACAAGAATTCCGGTGGCTACAGGCGTTTCAGATGCCTGTCAGATCAATGACTTTGACCACTAAGCCAACGTTTCTCCACCCTCATCCCATGTTTCAGATGCCTGTCAGATCAATGACTTTGACCACTCAGCAACGCATTCCGCGCGCCACACAGACGTTTCAGATGCCTGTCAGATCAATGACTTTGACCACCCAAGGAGGCGACATTAGGCACGACGACATGTTTCAGATGCCTGTCAGATCAATGACTTTGACCACATACCCTGTCCCATGAAGTCGTTACCCATTGTTTCAGATGCCTGTCAGATCAATGACTTTGACCACTTGTCGATCATGCGACGAAGTATGTTGGCCGTTTCAGATGCCTGTCAGATCAATGACTTTGACCACATCAGGAATTCCCGAAGGATTACAAGTCTTGTTTCAGATGCCTGTCAGATCAATGACTTTGACCACTAGTCGTACGTGTTGACATATTGATTATACGTTTCAGATGCCTGTCAGATCAATGACTTTGACCACGGAAGCCGGTGTATATATAACCGGCCAAACGTTTCAGATGCCTGTCAGATCAATGACTTTGACCACACTGCGTTTCGCGTTTGTCACGGCCTGATTGTTTCAGATGCCTGTCAGATCAATGACTTTGACCACCGTACGTCGCCGCGTCCGGTGCCGCCTGAAGTTTCAGATGCCTGTCAGATCAATGACTTTGACCACCGCAGTGAACATCTGTACATGGTCCCATGAGTTTCAGATGCCTGTCAGATCAATGACTTTGACCACTTATGTTTTCCGTTGGTTGCGTCACGAGTAGTTTCAGATGCCTGTCAGATCAATGACTTTGACCACCGTCCGGCACTCCGGCTAACGCTACCGTGTGTTTCAGATGCCTGTCAGATCAATGACTTTGACCACCGAGATTATCCAGCAGCGTTTCCGCGCCGAGTTTCAGATGCCTGTCAGATCAATGACTTTGACCACTCGATAGGACCATGCGTCGCGTGCGTGTCAGTTTCAGATGCCTGTCAGATCAATGACTTTGACCACTGATCGTGCGGTTGTAGTTGGCGCTGCGGTGTTTCAGATGCCTGTCAGATCAATGACTTTGACCACAGCGTGTCGCCAGATCGTACGACGTACGTGGTTTCAGATGCCTGTCAGATCAATGACTTTGACCACCGCGGACGCGCTGCTGCAACTCGCCCAGCAGTTTCAGATGCCTGTCAGATCAATGACTTTGACCACTCGCGCGATATCTGGATGCACCCATCGAGGGTTTCAGATGCCTGTCAGATCAATGACTTTGACCACTTGTACTGTTCTGTTCGCCCGAAGTCAAGTGTTTCAGATGCCTGTCAGATCAATGACTTTGACCACTTCTTTCACTGGACAATTCTCCACGCATGAGTTTCAGATGCCTGTCAGATCAATGACTTTGACCACATAGACTTAAAACCCAGATATTGCCGCGTAGTTTCAGATGCCTGTCAGATCAATGACTTTGACCACTTTGGGAGCTTGGTTTCTGCTGTGATTTAGGTTTCAGATGCCTGTCAGATCAATGACTTTGACCACTACCCAAACACAAATGGATGACGACTTAACGTTTCAGATGCCTGTCAGATCAATGACTTTGACCACAAGAGTTTCGCCGCAACGGCGTTCTCTAATGTTTCAGATGCCTGTCAGATCAATGACTTTGACCACTTGTGGTGATGTTATTGCAGCCGAAATACAGTTTCAGATGCCTGTCAGATCAATGACTTTGACCACTACAGCAGCAGAAAAAGAAGAGCACGTATGTGTTTCAGATGCCTGTCAGATCAATGACTTTGACCACAAGTCGGTGATCGCCGCCGCTGGGGTGAGTGTTTCAGATGCCTGTCAGATCAATGACTTTGACCACAAACTCACGCCGCTTAACTTGGCCTGCTGGGTTTCAGATGCCTGTCAGATCAATGACTTTGACCACTCATGTCTAACTATATTCGTGGTTAGATATGTTTCAGATGCCTGTCAGATCAATGACTTTGACCAAGTGATGCGCAATAGTGTTAGGGGCACCTCTGTTGCTGTCTTCTGGATAGCTTCCGGGGTGTGCTTTTGATTCTGGTGACATATGGGAAACGATTGATGCACAATATTCGGACTGTTATAGTGACATCCTATGTGAAGAGCGCTGTCGTTGGCGGCCTCAGGCCGATGCCCAAGGAATAAGTGGAGCGCATACCGCAAATGACCAGCCATCAGGAAGTCCCTGATGGCTTTTTTCATGCTTCAAGGTGTGTAAGCCTGTTTGACAGTGTCTGTTGTGGCTTGATTTTTCCGTTCAGTGGAGGTTTTGGGAGGTAGTGCCCGAAAGGTTGCGCACTTTGGATCATGCCCGCCCATGGCGCGATGACCGGTTCGCTTCCTGCAGATTGTCACCGAGCCGGGACATGTCGAGGTAACGCCGGTTGGACCATTCGTTCGCGGTGACGTACCTGATGCGCGCACAGACGAGCATGAGCGCGCCGTTCCCGTCCGGGAAGCTTCCCACGACGCGAGTGCGCCGCCTGATCTCGCGTTTGAGCCGTTCGATCATGTTGTTCTATTCTTCCCGCCTATCTTTTTCTTGTGGGGGCGTTGGAAAACCGCCGTTTTCGCGGGCCGGTCGCGCTGGTGGTCTGACTTGTGGTGCAACTATGGCGCGACTCGGGCCGCGATATGGTTCGGGAAGGTTTTCGCTTCGCGCAACCTCGTCGCGGGTGGAGGGTGATGGGCTGGCGGGGACGGGCGCAGCGCCCATGGTGTCGTTCCCCGTGTGTGCTCCGCGCAGTTTTTTTTCGTTTTGGTTCGCAACAATCCCAGCCTCCGTATCGCAAGCGCATCGCAGCGAATACCGGTCGGCCCAGCGCGAAGGTTCCCCCGGACCCCCTCCGAGAAACGCCACACGAACGCATACGGGTGCCATGAAAGTCCATTCGAACCGTCAATCAACTCCTTGATACATAGACAGGAAGTCAAGGAACGTTCGTCGGTCGGATGGGTCCGAAGGAGAAACCGGCAAACCCCGCCGGCATCCCTCCCCCGGATGTTCGCCAGCGAACGGCACCGGCTCCGCCATGATCGGCCAAGGAGAAGACATGTGCCCAGACCCCATCCGCCGCAAAGGCAGGAAAACACTCGCCAAGGTATACGATTCCCTATCCGGCCCGGAAAAGGCCCCGGACAGGTCGCGCATCATCGGGCTGCCCACCAAGAAGGAGGCGCGCGACATTCGGAACGAATTGACGGCGGCGGCGTGGGTGGGCGGCAGATCGGTGTCGCGCATACGGACGGCCAAGGAATACATCAGCGTCGTCGAATCATTCTTCCGCAAGCTGCGGGCCATCAAAAACGCGGAGCCGCGAACCCCGCAGACGGGTATTCCGTCCCTGCGGGAGCTGCTGAGGGATACCCGCGTGACCAGCCTTGACGAGTATGAAAGAATGCTTGAGATCACAAGCGCGGATACGGTAATCCTGCTTGTCGGCAGGAAAGACCGCCGAGGCAGAGGAGCCCGGATGCTGCTGGCCTTGAACGAGATGCGACTGAAAATGGGGAAGGCGACGATCCTCCTGGCCCACGGGGCGGAAAAAGACCACAAAGCCGTCCTGCCCGCGTACAAGCCCAGGTTCTACCGGCGATAGGCAAAGGCGTGAGGCGGCGTTCCGGCGGCTCCCCTTCGCCCCGGTCGCGCACGCGCCCGGCTGGCCGCCGTTCCCTCTTCCGCCTTACCCTTGAATCGTTTTTGTCGCCATCGCGCACCCACGGGCCGGATTCGGCTCGATTCAGCCCGATTCAGCTCGTACCACACTCCTTTTCCGCCGCCCCATGAGTGTTTTACTGCCCGTATCGCCATTCACGGCATTCCACCTAAAATAGCCTTCACCAGAGCTGCAACAGCGCAAGAACGCAACTCATTCGGCACCAGTTGGCTTTATGGCCTCTTAAGTAGGAATCCACCAATTCCGCTACATTAACTCAGATCTTTACGAATAGAACCTTCATCCTGTACTTTTGAACGCCTCAATACAAAGCAGCAGTCCCTGATCACCACGGGTATTAATCGTACAAAGCTGTTCTAATAGCAGCCTCATAAACATTAGGCTCCGGCAAACCAACATTTGAGAAAGCGGCAGACACTTTTTCAACAGTTGTGCAACCCTCTCCAGCAACTTTAAGCGGAACAGGCCTGCCCTCCACAGCTTTATCGAAATCGTAGTCATAGCGCAGGAAGTGGATGGCTCCGGGCTGTGAGGGAAAACCGAAAGAAAGATTGTGCTCTCCTCCAAGTCGCCTCATAATGCGGTCATAAACGGGAACGGGAGTGACAAACCAAAGACCCGTCTTATTAAGACGTTCACGTTGCAACACTTGCCCTTTGTAGACAATCTGAGGAATAATTCGTTTATTAACGTTCTCCCAGTTCAAGCCCACTGTGGATTTAACGATTCGACGTTCTGGCTCAAATAACGCAAGACGAGACAAACGATAATTCCCCGTGGTATCGATAGTCTGCACCTCAATAGCAGTGAACTCCACCAAATTGCCTTCTCCGTCGAGACGGGCGAGAATCCAATCAACAAAGTAATTCCCAACCCCATCACGTTTTGGAAGCTTTAATTCACCGCCCCAGTCGTGTCCATATACGGCGACTGCACCACCTTCTTCTTTCGCTTTGTAGAGAGCGAGCTTATTCTTACCAGAATAAAGGTTGAGATCAACCCCGAAAGACTTATATGCAATAATCTTAAGCATTTTGTAATCGTCTGCATATAGACGAATAGGACAACAAATAGTAGGTGTTGCGTCCTTAATCTGCGCTACAGCGCAGGCTCCGCTGATACCACCAGCATCATCTTCCGCTACAGGCTTAGTACATTGTTTGCCTAGAAAAGGACACTGTCTACGTGCAGATGCCAATTTTGCCGCATCCGTTTTATCTGTTGAGAGGTATCCGAAGAAGTCAACTATTGTTCCGGCCATGTTCATGCCTCCTTTAGCACTGCTGATAACGACGTACCTACAGCAAGAGCAAGTAGTGGCGGCACTGCATTGCCTACCTGCGCATATTGTTCAGCCTGAGAACCTGTAAATACATAGTGGTCAGGAAAGGATTGAATACGCGCTGCTTCTCTAACTGTAAATGCCCTGTTCTGGTCAGGGTGGAAAAAAGCACCCCAGTGGGGGTCGCACTTGGTGAGGATCGTGGAAGATAACCCATCCCACATAGGACGTCCATAACGCTTTGTGTGATCAGATTTCCTAGCTTTACGCATGCCTTTTGGCAATAATTCATCCGGAATGTCTGTCCAATTTCCCCCCTGCTGAATGTAGTTTAGGCGCTGCATGTTAATTGCAGAGAGTCTAGGAGCTTCATGGTTCAGAACACCTATGGAGCCGCGCCTAAGCGCACGCTGATAATCACACTGCGGCCTTACCGGGTATTCTTTGACCGCTTCGCCGCGTTCACCGTTCTGTAATGAAGGCAAATCTCCAATGGCTTCACGAAGCGTAGTGAATGGCGCATCTGTTTCGGGGCTAGGCTGCTTAACAATTTGTCGCCCATCAAAAGTGGTAGTGAAGTTCGCTCGCACAGGAGCATGACGAGTGGGTTCAGGCCAAGCGGATTGCGGTATAACCGCGCCACGAAGGCCAAGAATGATAGTACGCCAACGCATCTGTGGCACACCGTAGTAAGGGGCACCCAGAATATGCACATCAGCACCGTAACCGAGATCTGCCAATGCATCGAGAATCGCATGCAAAGTTCCGCCGTGCTCAAAAGAGACGAGTCCCGGCACGTTCTCGATTAGAATTGCACGCGGCTGAAAGGCATCCACATAGCGTAGATATTCACGGAACAAATGGTTGCGGGGATCCTCATTGGAACGAACAGGCGCATTAATGGAGAACCCTTGGCAGGGCGGGCCACCAGCCACTAAATCAAGTTGACCTTTCTCTAGGCCCAATTCCCGGCGAACGCGCTCCGGGTCAGTTTTACGGATATCTTCAACACATACCTTAGCGCTGGGATGATTCCTAGCGTAGGTCTCTGCATATTGGGGAACAATCTCCGAGGCGAAAAGGGTGTGAAACCCAGCCTCCTCAAGGCCTTCCGAAAGACCTCCAGCGCCAGCAAACAAGTCAATGGAAATCAGGTCGGATGATGGCGTAAGAGTCAACGCATTTCACCTGCCTTCACGCACTTCATGACTGCTCCTCACATGTAGGTCCGCTATAGGCACAGGCGTCATAAGCTCACACAAGTAGCAGATGTTCCAATAAGCGGCACATGCCTACAGACCAGCGTATGAAGTTTACCAGTGGGCACGTACCGACATGCCGACCATCGGTCTTCCGACTAATCGTCTTGGGACATCTACCTCTGTCTCATTTTTGTACTTTCCAAGAGTTTCCGCGGAGGAACGACTTCAATCTACATCAGCAGATTCCACCGTTGCTTCGAAACAATTCATCCAACCGCTTTCACATCTTGCGTCGCTATTCATGGGTATATTCCCGAACGGTCACCTCAGTGTCATCGGCATGTTGTTCGTCGTTTGAAACTGGCAGCCTTCGCGGAAGCGAGCTGCCACGCCAGCCACTCGCCCGGCTGGTCCTCGGGGACGCCCTTGAGCGCCTTCGCCTTCCCGATGGCGTCGTCGAGCTTGTCCAGCAGCTTCGGCTCCTTGAGCTGATCCGCCTTGTATGTGGTGGCGGTGGCCTCGTCCACGGCCTTCATGAGCGCCTTGTCGGCCTTCCCGGCCTGTTCGACCGCCGCGTGGTATCCGGTCGATTCGTGGTGCGTCCAGTAGGCGTAGCCGCCGCCGATGCCCGACAGCGCCACGGCCACCGCCGCGATGATGATGGCGGTGAGGTTGGCGGGCTTAATACCCTTGGGCTTGCTCTCCTCTGGAGTGGCGTCATCCATGGTTTCCACTCCCTCTGATGGCTTCGTCATTACTCTTCCCTATGTCCTTATGCGCCGACACGTCGATTCGCCCATCGACATGGATATAACGGCGCGGAGGCCGTCAGGCCGAAGCTCCTTATCCCGTGGAGACGTCAGAGACAACCGCGCTTCCATATCATGCGAATTCAATACTACATTCGACCAAGAAATACAACCGAAGAAAGCGCCTTCGTTGAAGAGCTAATTCAAACGATTGCTGAACGTCAAAGGCATGGTCGTCGAGGACGTGTCGGTGGACGATTCCCCGTTGCGTCCCGCTCCCGCGCTGGTGGTCCGGCTGCGGTGCCGGAAGGCGGCACTCAGGTGTTCGCGCTGCGGGCGCAAGTGCCCTTTCTGCCTACGGATAGAATCTGGTCAAATCAAGCAACGATGCTGTCCTCACTTTGCAAAAGCGCCGACCATAAGGCGCGAATTGATGCATCGTGTTCAATGGCGGACAGCCGATACCGCACCTCGCCATCAGCCGCCCGCCATCGTTCGCCACCGCCGCAGCCACTCACCGCTCACCCGAGCAGGCCAAGCTCCTTGAGCTTGTTCTGGATGTCCACGACGGACGGCTCGACCTGGAACGACCCGTCGCCATAGAGCACGACCGGGATGTGCTTTTGGCCGCTGATCTCAACGGCACGGTCGGCCGCGCCCTCCTCCTGCTCGATGTCGTGCCACGTGTAAGCGGCGCCGAACCGGTCGAGCGCGTTCTTGGCACGGTGGCAGTCGCCGCACCATGTTGCACCATATACATCAATCGCCATGGGAACTCTCCTCTCGTCATATGCTCTACGGCACATCTCATGAAAGACATGCACCTTGCGACCTGCGATGAAGCTCGCAGCCGTCTCATACGATATCGTATCCGGCAATGCTTGGTGC
>UMBF01000145.1_pt1 | contig 15383 bp, 13 predicted proteins | sample 1963901 | NCBI WGS metagenome assembly UMBF01 (sample SAMEA4835935, study PRJEB28245) | human gut metagenome | biome: gut microbiome; material: fecal sample | place: Denmark | collected 2008 | reverse complement strand
GGGAACTCCAGGCCCTTGGCGGAGTGGATGGTCATCATGGTCACGCAGTTATCGTCCGACGCCACGCTGTCCAGGTCCGTGTACAGCGCGATCTCGTTGAGGAAGCCGGAGAGGGTGGCGTCCTCCGGCTGCTGCTCCAGGAAACCCAGGATGTTGGACTTGAGTTCCTGGACGTTTTCGATGCGGCCCCGGCTCTCCATGTCGTTTTTCTCCTCCAGGGCCTTGATGTAGCCGGTCTGCTCGCACACCGCGTCGTAAAACTCCGGCAGGGCCAGCTCCGCGCCCGCCCGGCGCAGTCCGTCGATGAGGTCCGCGAACTTCAGGAGCTTGCCGGAGGCGCTTTTGAGCTCTGGGAACACATCCGCGTTGCGGAGGATCTCATAGAGAGAGGACCCCTGCTCCTCCGCCAGGCGGGCCACTTTGTCCATGGTGGTGGCGCCGATGCCCCGGGCGGGGACGTTGATAACCCGGCGCAGCCGCAGATCATCCAGGGGGTTGTTCAGAACGCACAGATACGCCAGCATGTCCTTGACCTCCGCCCGGTCGAAGAACTTCATGCCCCCTACCACTTTATAAGGAATGCCGTTGCGCTTCATGGCATATTCCAGGGCGTTGGACTGGGCGTTCATCCGGTAGAGCACCGCCGTGTCCCGGAAGTTCCGGCCCCGGTTGAGCCCCGCCAGGATGCCGCCCACCACGTAGTTGGCCTCGTCGCTTTCGTTGTAGGTGGTCTTGATGGTGACGGGGTCGCCGCTGCCGTTGTCGGTCCAGAGGGTCTTGCCCTTACGGCCGGTGTTGTTCTTGATGACGGCGTTGGCGGCGTCCAGGATGTTCTGGGTGGAGCGGTAGTTCTGCTCCAGGCGGATGGTACGGGCGGCGGGATACTGCTGTTCAAAGTTCAGGATGTTTTCGATGTTGGCGCCCCGGAAGCGGTAGATGGACTGGTCGTCATCGCCCACCACGCAGAGGTTCTTCCGCCCGCCCGCCAGAAGGCTTGTGAGCAGGTACTGCATGTGGTTGGTGTCCTGGTACTCGTCCACCAGCACGTAGCGGAACTTGTTCTGGTAGTACGCCAGCACATCCCCTTCCTGCCGCAGGAGGGTCACGGTGTGGTAGATGATGTCGTCAAAGTCCAGCGCGTTGGCCGCCCGGAGCTTTTTGGCGTAGGCGGCGTAGACCTTGGCGATGCGGCTCATCTTCCAGTCGTTCTCGTTGGCGTGCTTGGCGGCAAACTCCTCCGGGCTCTGGTACTCGTCCTTGGCGTGGCTGATGATGGAGAGGACGCTGCGGGGCTGGAAGGCCTTCTCGTCCAGGTTCAGCTCCTTGAGGATGTCCCGGATGACCCGCTTGGAGTCGTCGGTGTCATAGATCGTAAAGTCCTTGTCGAAGCCGATGCGGTCGATGTCCCGCCGGAGGATACGCACGCAGGCAGAGTGGAACGTGGAGGCCCAGATGTCCTCCGCCGCCGGGCCCAGCCGGGCCGCCAGACGCTCCTTCAGCTCCCCCGCCGCCTTATTGGTAAAGGTGATGGCCAGGATCTCCCAGGGCCGGGGCACGTCCACGGCGCAAAGGCGCACCGCCCGCCGCCGGGTCTCCTCATCCAGCTGCTCCGGCAGGTTTTCCAAAAAGCGGAGGTCCTCCTCCGTAGCCCAGTCCGGCACCTCGTCGCTGTCGCTGCCACGGCCGTAGGTCAAAAGGTTGTACACCCGCTGGATCAGCACCGTGGTCTTGCCGCTGCCGGCCCCCGCCAGCAGCAGCAGCGGCCCCTCGGTGGTCATGGCGGCCTGGCGCTGCATGGGGTTGAGCCGCTGGAAATCCCGGGCAATGAAGGCCCGCCGGGCGGCGATGTATCGTTCGTTGAAATCAGTCATATGTTCACCAGTCTCCCTAAAGTCTCGCTGACTATTTTACGGCAAAAACCGGGTCGGGTCAACCGCAAAACCCCGCCGGATTGCGTTTTCTCCGCCGCCGTGCTATATTGGGGAAAAAGACGGCGGATACCGTCCGCCATCATATATGCGCAGGAGGTGTTTTCATGTACGAACTGATCCAGGCCGCCCCCCGGACCTATTACATCCAGTGCCCCGCCAAGATGGGATTGTGGGTGCCGGACGGGCAGCACGCGGTGCTCATCGACAGCGGCGGCGACAAGGACGCCGGGCGCAAGGTGCAGAAGATCCTGGAAGCCCAGGGCTGGGTGCTTACCTGCATCCTCAACACCCACGCCAACGCCGACCACAACGGCGGCAACGCCCTGCTCCAGCAGCGGCTTCACGTTCCCGCCTATGCCCCCGGCATCGACGCCGCCATCACCTCCCACCCCATTCTGGAGCCCGCCTTCCTCTACGGCGGCTATCCCCCCAAACCGCTGCGCAATAAGTTCCTCCTGGCCCAGAAAAGTGACTGCCGGCCTCTCACGGAGGAGAACCTGCCCGCGGGCCTTTCCATGCTGCCCCTCCCCGGCCACTTCTTTGATATGTGCGGCTTCCGGACCGACGACGGCGTGTGGTTCCTGGCGGACTGCCTCACCAGCGAGGCCGTCATCCAAAAGTACCACATCCAGTTCCTCTACGACGTGGCGGGGTATCTGGAGACGCTGGACAAGGTCTGCGCCCTGGAGGGCCGCCTCTTCATCCCCGCCCACGCCGACGCGGCGGCGGACATCCGCCCCCTGGCGGAGGTGAACCGGGCCAAGGTCCACGAGATCCTCGGCGTGGTGCTGGAGCTGTGCCGGGAGCCGGTGGGCTTTGAGGAGCTGCTGCAGAAGGTCTTTGTCCGCTACCAGCTGACCATGGACTTCAGCCAGTACGTACTGGTGGGCAGCACAGTGCGCTCTTACCTCGCCTATCTGCTGGACAAGGGGGCCGTGACGGCCACTTTCTCCGAAAGCCGCCTCCTCTGGCAGGCGGTGTGACCCCCCTGAAAAAGAAAGATTCCCCCGGCGGCGGAGCAGATTTGCTCCGCCGCCTTTTTTGTCACCGGACTGTCACCAAAATGAGGTTGACAAATGTCTACCAATCTGATACGTTGGACTCAGAAAAGAGGTAGACATTTGTATACCACACAGGAGGTGACGATATGACCATCAATCTCTCGGACAGTGAATGGAAGCTGATGAACCACCTCTGGGCCAAGTCTCCCCGCACCATCACGGAGCTGACGGCAGCGGTGCGGGAGGAGACGGGCTGGAGCAAAAACACCGTCATCACCATGCTCTCCCGGCTGGAGGCCAAGGGCGCCGTGGCCCATGAGGAGGGCGGCCGGGCCAAGCGGTACACCCCCCTGCTGCGGCGGGAGGACGCCGCCCGGGCGGAGACGGAGAACTTCCTCTCCAAGGTCTACGGCGGGAGCCTGGGCCTGATGATGAGCGCCATGGCCCAGAGCAAGGCGCTGACGGAGGAGGACATCGCGGAGCTGTCCGCCATTTTGGAACGAGCGGGAGGTGCGCAGAAATGAAGGAGATCCTTCTCACATCCTCGATTCTGATCCTGGCGCTGCTTTTGCTGCGGGTGCTGTTCCGCAGCGCCGTCCCCCGGCGGGTCCAGTACGCCCTGTGGCTTTTGGTGCTGGTGCGGCTGCTGGTGCCGGTGAATCTGCCGGCAGTAAACTTTTCTCTGCTGACGGCGGCGGAGCCGGTGGGACAGGCGGTGACAGAACAGCTGGATCGCCAGGAGCTCTACATCCCAACAGACCGGGAACCGCTGACAGACCATCCGGAGGCCCCGGACCTTGCCCCCAGTGCGGCGATCTCTCCATCCGCCTCCCAGGTCTGGGTCGTTCAGGACGATGAAACAGCGGTGCAGTATCAGAAATTGACCCTGGTTGATTTGCTGCGCGATATCTGGTACGGCGGCATGACCGTCATGGCCATCTGGTTCCTCTTTGTGAATCTCCGCTTCCGGCGCAAGCTCTGTAAAGTTAGAGTTCCTTACAGGGTGGACGGGTGCCGGTACCCGGTGTACCTGGTGGCGGAGGGGCTGCCCTCCCCCTGCCTCTTCGGGCTCCTCCGCCCGGCGATCTATCTGACCCCCGCCGCCGCGGCCACGCCGGAGCGGCTGCGGCACGTGCTGGTCCACGAGCAGACCCACGCCCGCCACGGGGACCCCTGGTGGGCGCTGCTGCGGTGCGTGTGCCTCACGGTCTACTGGTTCGATCCCCTGGTGTGGGCGGCAGCCGCCGTCTCCCGGACGGACTGCGAGCTGGCCTGCGACGAGGGCGCCCTCCGGCAGCTGGGAGAGGTGGAGCGCATCCCCTACGGCCGGACGCTGCTGGCGCTGATCCCGGTGCAGTCCCGGCCGGTAAATCCCCTCCTCTCCGCCACCACCATGGCGTCGGGCAAGCGGGCCCTCCGGGACCGGATCACCCGCATCGCCGCCAGCCGTCAGACCCGCTTCGCGGCCCTCTTTGCCGTGGCCGCCCTGGCGGCGGTGGTGTGCGCCGTCACCTTCACCGGCGGAACGGCCGCATCCAAGGTCCGGCCCCTCACGGGCGAGGAGCTGGCGTATTTTAACGAGGAGTTCTTCAACGGTGAGGATTACAACCTCCATAACCAGTTCCTCTCCTCCCTGTACGAGCGGCCGGAGGACATCGACCTCTTCCAGCTCTTCTACTGCGGCGTCGGTGAGGAGACCGTCAGCAACGCGGAACTGCGGCAGCTGGGCGTCCTGGACGAAAACGGTGAGAAGATCTGCGATACCGATAAGCTCCCCATCTCCGCCATGGACGATGTTCTGCTCCAAAACACTGGCCTCACCCTGGAGGAGACCAGCGGCATCGGTCTCCAAGGCTTCCAGTATCTTCCGGAGCAGGAGGCCTACTACCACACCCACGGGGACACCAACTACCGCATGCAGGTGACCTTCTCCTCCGGGGAGCGGGAGGGGGGCACCATCCGGCTGTACTACGACGACACCTTTTATGCGGACGGGACCAAGTGCCTGACCCTCACGGTCCGGCCGGACGGGGGCTACTGGTTTGTCTCCAACCTCCGCCTTCCCTCCCGGCCCTCCTATGCACCGGACGCCGTCATCGACCTGACGGACGCCGACCTCTACACCGAACCGGCGGTCACCCCGGCGAGTCCGGACACCCGCCTGGGGGAGATCGTGGCATTCACCCCCATCTACGCCGAGTCCGGAGCAGATGCGTACACCGTGGCCGTATACCGGACGGCGGACGGCACCCTGTGCGCCGGCATCGGGCCGTCGGACCGGGAGCCATTTGAAGCGGAGCACCTCTGGACCCTGGACGGGGCGGACGCGGAGGGCAGCAGCATCCAGATCACCTCCTATTCCAACGTCCTGGGCCACGACGGCTTCATGCTGCATTTCTCCACGGGGGACGATTTCCAGACGTGGTATTATTACTTTGACGACACCGGAATAGTGCGCCTGCTGGCCCAGGCCGGCAGCGTCGTCTGGGAGCCGGATCTGGACGGCGACGGCACCCGGGAACTGCTCTGGCGCGTCTCGGCCGTCAATGCGCAGCAGCAGACCTGGTTCCTATTCCCCTACGACGGGGGGCTGCGTCTGGCCGATCTCAACAGCCGCATCCGGGAGACCTATCCCAACTGCGATTACCTGAACCTCTACTGCTGGGGCCAGGACCCGGACCACATCACCATGGAGGCCTTCACCCGCCCCGTCTCGGAGCAGACGGGCGGCCTGAGCATGAACCGGAACCTCTACTATGAAAACGGCACCCTTTCTCTCTACCGGGTGGACCAGCACACCTACACCGACCACGTGTCCGACGACATCGACGCCCCGGCATACGCCCTGGCGGCGGCCAAGGCCGAAACGCTGGAGGCACTGGACTGGTGGCAGACCCACACCGGCGTCACAGGCGTGGTGGACGGCGTGGAGCAGCAGGTGGGCACCCAGGCGGAGTGGGACGACTGGCACATCACCAGCCTTTCCCGGATCGCGCTGGGGGAGCCCTACACCTCTCTGGGTCTGGAGGTCTACTCCTTCAGCTACGAGCTCCACTCCCCCACCCCGGAGCTGGTGGAGTCCGCCGGCGGCATGTATGTCCAGGAGGACGGCTGGGTGGGCGGCTTTTACGTGGAAAATCCCTTCGTGGTGTTTCTAAACGACGGGGACGGGGAGCCCACCCTTCTGGACGTCCAGATCCCCAGTGATGTGGGCCGGGAGATGACCTCTCCCCTCTTTGCGGCGGCCGTGGCCCAAATCGCCATGGACAACGGACTGCTCTCCCCCTCGGAGGTGGACGCCCGGACGCTCCTCAACGACTTCTGCTCCAATGGGTTCTCTTTCCTAAATACCATCGGCACCTACCCGGCAGCGGAGCGGACGGCGGTGATCGAGGCCCTGGCTTCCTTCCACAACCAGGGGCTCTTTGACGAGGAAGGGGACCTGCGCCACACCATGCAGAATGTGGCCTGGTCCCAGCGGAGCCTGACGGAGGCGGGCGCCGGGGCCTGGCAGGAGCTGGTGGAGCGCACCGGCATCTCCCCCGGCGGCATCGGCGGGTCCTATTCCGATCTGGATGAGGCCATTCTCCATTCCATTCTGGACCACCGCCGGAACGCCTCCGCCCACAAGGACGACTTCTACGCCGCGGCCTACAACGTGCTGGACACCCGCCGCTCCGGCAATACCTGCACGGTGTATCTCTACATCGCCTTCGGCTCCTATGACCTGACGGAGGCGGGCTATGCCCTCCAGACCAGCGGCGAGGACCCGGCGGCGCTGACCTTCGCCGCCATCAACGGTCTCTACCAGCTGACGGAGTACTGGACTCCCGGCGGCGGAGCCCACTACGAAACCGACCTTCGGACCGTGTTCCCAACGGAGGCGGCAGAGGCCGTCCTGGCCCGCACCGGCTGGAAGGACCTCTCCGCCCGGTTGGATACCGCAGCGGAGGAACAGTATCTGGCCCTGCTGGAGGAGACCGATTACCGCTCCCGGGCCGCCCAGGTGGAATTCACCGGTCGGGCGCTGGACACCACGCCCGACGGGATGACCTATGCCCAGCGGCTGGCCTGGTGCCAGGACAGCCGGCAGCAGGAGGACGGCTATCACTTCTCCGTCCAGACCTCCCAGGCAGACAACACCTATCTTCTCTACACCGGCATCTGGACCTCCGGCCCTGCGGACGCCTCCGCTCAGCCCCATCTGTACCTCCGCTTCCCCGACGGCGCCCTGGCGGACCTCCCCCTGCCTCCCGGCACCCCCGCAGACGCCCCCCGCTCGGAGGACATCCTGCTCTCCGGCGATACCCTGACCTACACCGTCACCTTTCCGGAGCCGCAGACGGATGAGAGAAGCGGCGCCCTGCTCCACCTGCAGGGGACCTACCGCTACACCGTGGACCTGAATGCCCGGACCGTCTCCCTCCGGCTGGAAAACAACTGATCCTTCCCTTTTCCTCCTGTTTCGGGTATACTGTCACCAGTACCTGAAACAGGAGGACGTTTTTTCCATGAAACAGCTCATTTATCTGGCGCTGGTGATTATCTGCGGCGCGGCGCTGCTCAAGTGGGTCAGCAGGCGCTCCGTCCCCGCCGGCGGCACCTGGAAAACCATTACCCCGGAGGAGGCCAAGACACGGCTGGACTCCGGCGACGCCGTGACGCTGCTGGACGTGCGGACGGAGGCCGAGTATGAGGAGAGCCACATCCCCGGTGCCGTATGCCTGCCGGTGGAGAGCATCGGCGCCCAGCCCCCGGAGTCTCTGCCGGACCCGGACGCAGAGATCCTGGTCTACTGCCGCTCCGGCCGCCGCAGCGCCCAGGCCGCCGGGAAACTGGCAAAGCTGGGATACACCCACGTCTCGGACTTCGGCGGCATTTTGAACTGGCCCTACGAGACCACCACAGACTGAGCACCAAACACAAAGCGCCCCGGCCAATGGCCGGGGCGCACAGCTTGTCCAAGAAGCCTCGCAGAGTTCGCGCCCGCAGGCGCGAAACATGTTTCATCGGTTTTCTCCGGCGACATGTGCGTCGGAGAAAACACTTCTCAGCCCGTAAGTGTGGGATTTGTCCGTTAAAGATGGGCAAGTCCTGCGCGCAGCGGGCTGCATCCTATTCGAGAAAGTGGCTTTGCCACTTTCTCGATCTTTTAAGTGCCCCGGCCAAATGGCCGGGGCGCTTTGCTGTTTGTTTTTCTTCCGGGTCACTGGGTCAGCAGCACCAGGTTCCGGTCTGTGATGAAGTTGGGGACGCTGTAGAGCACCACGATCTCATCGATGTCATTTTCCGCCGCGTACTGGGATACCGGGGCCCGATAATACCGCAGGTCCAGCAGGTGCACCTCGGAAAAGGACTGGGCCAGGAAGGGCGCCAGAGAGTCGGAATAGGAGTCCCGCACCAGCAGAATCTTCCCGCCGTCGGGGTTGTGCTCGTTTTTCAGCACGCACAGCGGCTGGTTCCCTCCCAGGAAGGAGGAGTACTTGTCCTTCTTTTCCAGATAGCTCCTCTCGTACAGCGCCGCCGGTTCGGGACTGCCGGTGCGCCAGGAGGTGACGGAGATGCCGTCCTCCTCCACCCAGTACTCCATCTCGTCCGGCGTCAGCCAGTGGATACCGGAGGTGGAGTAGAGGGTGCCATTGAAGTCGTCGCTGACCACCTGCGGCGTAAAGTCCGCCCGGTCCAGCGTGGGACGGCCCAGAGCAGAGAGTACCGCGTTGGCGCCGTAGAACGCCCCCAGGGAGGTCCAGTGGTGGTCCGTCCGGTAGAAGATGGGCTCGTCGGCGTGGGCCGTCAGGGCCCCGGCGAAGTCCACCGTGGGAAGGCCCGTCTCCTCCGCCGCCCGGTCCAGGAACGCAGTCTGGTCCCAACTCTCCGCCCCGGCGGGCAGCTTGTCCCGCCACACCTCCGCCGCGGAGGGGATGAACCCCAGATAGACGGGCACGTCCGTCTTTTCCGCCAGCCGGGTGATGTAGGAGAGGTTATTGGTCACCAGCTCCTCATCCGGCGTATCCACCTTGGAGATCAGGGTGTCGCCGCAGAGGTAGACTCCGTGGAACTCCGTCTTGCCGATGAGCTGCTCCGTCCGGGCCTTCAGTCCCGTCCAGGCGTCCCGCAGGGGGAACTGGTCGGCGAAGTATTCCTCCACGGCGGCGGTATAGCTGCCGTCCTTGAGGGATTCCCAGGAGAACTCCGGCCACTGGGCCAGCGTCCGGTTCTCCACGTCGGAGCGCTCCCGGTCTGGCAGCAGCACCTGCCAGACCATGAGTCCGCCCAGGAAGAGGCAGAACAGGGCCGTGAGAAATCGGCTGTATGCTTTTGTCATGTCTGCTCCCTCCTCTCAGAACCGGAAATACAAAAACGGATTGTAGCTGCCGTCCACCAGATAGGCGGTGCACAGCAGCAGCGACGCCAGCATCAAAACCGGCGTGGCCACTGCCGCCGCCCGCCGGGGCAGACGCTGCCAGCCCCGTCTGCCCAACGTGGTGGAGGCCAGGATCAGCGCCAGGAAGGTGACGGCGTAGCTGTGCAGGGCGTAGAGGTCCGCCGCCCGCCACAGCGGCGCGCCGCCGAAGCACGCCCGCAGGTAGCCGCCGCAGACGCTCAGGTCCTCCATGGCAAAGATGCCCCAGCCCACAAACACTACCACAATTGTGTAGGTGTGCTTGATCCAGCCGGGGGTCCGGGCCAGGACCGACCGGAACACGTACTTTTCCAGCACCAGCCACACGGCAAAGTAAAGGCCCCACAAAATGAAGTTCCAGCTGGCCCCGTGCCAGAAGCCGGTGCAAAACCACACGATGAAGATGTTGCGAAGCGTTTTGGCGGTGCCGCCCCGGTTGCCCCCCAGGGGGATATAGAGGTACTCCCGGAACCAGGTGGTCAGCGACATGTGCCACCGCCGCCAGAACTCCGTCACCGACGCGGCCAGATAGGGATAGTCAAAGTTCTCATTGAAGCGGAAGCCGAAGATCCTTCCCAGGCCGATGGCCATGTCCGAGTAGCCGGAGAAGTCAAAGTAGATCTGGAAGCCGAAGGCAAAGAGGCCCATCCAGCCCCCCAGCACCGTCAGCTCCCCCGCCCCCTGGGCGGCCAGACAGTCCTCCCACAGCGCGCCGATGGCGTTGGCCAGCAGCAACTTCTTGGCAAGGCCCACACAGAACCGGCGGGCGCCCAGGGCGAAGTTCTCCGAGGAGTGGACCCGGCGCACCAGATCCGCCGCCACCGTCTTGTACTGCACGATGGGCCCGGCGATGAGCTGGGGGAACATGGTGACGAAGGCGCCGAAGTCCACCATGTTCCGCTGGACCGGGGCGTCCTTGCGGTAGACGTCGATGGTGTAGCTCATGGTCTGGAAGGTATAGAAGGAAATGCCGATGGGCAGCGGCACGTTCCGCAGGGGGATCGTCAGCCCCAGCAGCTGCACGCTCTCCGGGATCTGGATGCCGGTGAGCAGGTAGAGATTGTCCGCCAGGAAGGTGCCATACTTGAAAAAGCCCAGCAGCAGCAGATTGAAGATCACCGACTGGGCCACGAACCGCCGGGCCTTTTTGTCGTTGTCCCGGTACTTCTCCACCAGGATGCCGTGGGTGTAGTCGATGAGGATGGACAAAAACATGATGGTGATATAGACCGGCTCCCCCCAGCCGTAAAAGATCAGACTCACCACCAGCAGCACGGCGTTGCGCCAGCGCAGGGGCGTGAGGAAATACGCCAGCAGCGTCAGCGGCAGATAGCCGAACAAAAACGGGAGACTGCTGAATACCAAGGCCGTCTCTCCTTTCTCTCTTCAGAATTGCGCGTCCGGCCGGACAAACTCAGCGGGACCGCCGCGGCCGTGCCGCAGCGATCCCGTCTTTTGATGCCCGCCGGGTGTCTTTCAGGCGAACAGCCCCTCAAAGGCGTCCGCGATCTCCTCCTGATGCTCCGCAGAGGCGATCATGGCAACATAGGTTCCCTCCTGGATCACCTGTCCGCGGCCCCAAGCCTCCATGGACTCCGGGTACCACGCACCGCCCGCCGCCTGGTCGTCGATGCGCTTCTGGAGGATCTCCGCAGCCTTTTCCGCGTCCTCCTCGGTCTCAGCCTCCAAAAATACCAGCTCATTGACCACAGAGGACATCTGAGGCGTCATGGCGATGAACTGCTTGGTGGGGATATCCCCAAGGCCGGGATAGTAGTTTTCCAGCAGGTCCCCCTCAATGCTGGCCATATAGTTCTCGTCCCACTGATATGTCTCCGCCAGGCCGTCGTAAAACTCCTGCAGGTCCACGGACTTGGTCTCTTCCTTGGTGCTGCCGCAGCCGGCGGTCAGCAGCAGTGCCAGCATGGCCGCCAGCACCATCATCATACGCTTTTTCATAGCATTCTCCTTATTTTGTCGTTGTTCTGAATTCAAGACGGGCCAGGCATCCAAAAGGTTCCCGCTTTTGAGACAGGTTGGACCGTTTTTTCAAAATTTATTGTCCCGGGTCTCTCAGTCTTTATACAGGAACGCTTCGGGAAATTCAACTTCAATTTGTTACTTTTCCCCTCTTTTTTTGCCGTCCCTCCCCTCTCCGGGGCACCCGCCCCGTAAATCGAATTTTTGTTCGATTTACGCTTGACAAGAACAATTGTTCGAGATACAATGCAGATAGAACAAGAGTTCGAACGAAGGAGGAATGGATGATGACTGGTTGGACGTTCTTTTTTATTTTGGTGGGGATCGTATTTGTGACCTCCCAGCTGTTCCGGGTCATCGACGCCATCGAGCGCCCTGCCCGGCGGGACAGCCATCGGGCCCGCTGACGGTGCCATGGAAGTTCTGGACAAGCTGACCATCCTGGCGGACGCCGCCAAGTACGACGCCGCCTGCACCTCCAGCGGCGGGGACCGGACCGCCAAGCGGGGCTTCCTCGGCAACACGTCCGCCTCCGTGGCCGGATGCTGTCACACCTTTTCCGCCGACGGGCGGTGCGTGACGCTTTTGAAAGTGCTGCTGACCAACCGCTGCGTCTACGACTGCAAATACTGCGTCAACCGCCGCAGCAACGACACCCCCCGGGCTGCCTTCACCCCGGAAGAGCTGGCGGACCTGACCATTCAGTTTTATCGCCGGAACTATATCGAGGGGCTCTTCCTCTCCTCCGGCGTCTACCGCAGCCCGGACTACACCACCGAGCTGATGATCCGCACCCTGCGCCTCCTGCGGGAGACCTACCGCTTCAATGGCTACATCCACGCCAAGGCCATTCCCGGCACTTCGCCGGAGCTGGTGGAACAATTGGGGATGCTGGCGGACCGGCTCAGCGTCAATATCGAACTGCCCTCCGAGGCGGGGCTCAAAACCCTGGCCCCGGACAAGACCAAGCAGGCCATCCTTGCCCCCATGCGGCAGATCCAGACTCGCAGTCAGCAGAGCAAGGAGGAGCTGGTCAAGTACCGCCACGCCCCCCGCTTCGCCCCCGCCGGCCAGAGCACCCAACTGATCGTGGGGGCCACGGCGGACTCCGACCTGCACATCCTGCGGCTGACCCAGGGACTGTACGACCGGTACCGTCTCAAACGGGTGTTCTATTCCGCCTACGTTCCCGTGGTGGAGCACGCGCTGCTGCCCGCCCGGGACGTGAAGCCTCCCCTGCTGCGGGAGCACCGGCTCTATCAGGCGGACTGGCTGCTGCGGTTTTACGGGTTCCGGGCGGAGGAGCTGCTGGACGCGGCCCATCCGGACTTTGATCCCCGGGTGGACCCCAAGTGCAGCTGGGCCCTGGCCCACCCGGACTTTTTTCCCGTGGAGGTCAATACAGCGGACTATGAAACGCTGCTGCGGGTCCCCGGCGTGGGCGTGGTCTCCGCCCGGCGCATCCTCTCCGCCCGGCGGGCAGGGCGGCTGCACATCGACGATCTGCGCAGGCTGGGCGTAGTGATGAAACGGGCCCAGTATTTTCTCACCGCCTCCGGCAAGATCGCCGAGGGCCTGCGCTTCACCCAGGACACGCTGCTGCGCAGTCTCATCGCCGCAGAGCGTCCCCTGCTGCCCCAGATGCCCATGGAGCAGCTGTCCCTGTTCGATTCGGCGGTCTGACCTGTTTCCGCGGACCGCCCCGCCCGGAGGATACCATGTCCCAGGATGTCACTTACTGTTATGACGGCAGCTTTGAGGGGTTCCTCTGCTGCATTTTTGAAAGCTACCGCAACAAAGAAGTCCCCACCGCAATCTGCTGCGATGAGGACTTTGCGCCTACGCTGTTTGCCGTCCGGGCGGTCACCACAGACCCGGATCACGCCCGGCGGGTGCTGCGGAAGCTGGCCATCTGCTCCCCGGTGTGCGCGAATCTGGTGCGCCGGGGCTTTCTCACCTGCCTGCCGGAAAAAGAACTGCACCTCTACCGGTTGGTTGCAAAGCTGCTGCAGGAGGGGCCCGGCTTTCTGCGGAACTTTTCCGACGAGACGCTCCACCCGGTGGCCAAGGCGGTGCAGCATCTCAACAGCGAGGCCCACCTTTTGAAGGGCTTCGTCCGTTTTTCCGAGCTGGGCGGCGTCCTGGGCGGGGAGATCGCTCCCAAAAACCGGGTACTGCCCCTCCTGCGGAGCCACTTCTGCGCCCGGTATCTCAATGAATCCTTCTTCCTCTACGACCGCACCCACAAGGAGGCGCTGTTCTACGCCGGCGGCCGGGCGGTGATCCGCCCGCTGGAGGCGTTTGAGATGGCGCCGCCAGATGAGACCGAGGCCAAGTACCGGCTGCTGTGGAAGCGGTTTTACGACACCATCGCCATCCGGGAGCGGGAAAATCCCCGCTGTCGGATGACCAACATGCCCAAGCGCTACTGGGGCACCATGACGGAATTTCAGGATGCGTCCTACTTTACGCCTCAAAGCTCTCCCGCAGCCGTTTCAGCCCCCGGTGTTCCAGACGGGAGATCTGTACCTGGGACACCCCCAGCACCCGGGCCGTCTGCTCCTGGGTCATACCCTTGAAGTAGCGCAGCAGGATCGTCATCCGCTCCTTTTCCGGGAGTTTGTCGATGGCCTCCCGCAGGGCGATGCGCTCCACCAGCCCCTCCTCCGGGGCCTCCGTGCCCAGCATCCCCTCCAGCGTCAGCCCGTCGGCGGTCTCCCGCTGCAGCGATTCCGGCGCGTCAGTGGCAAGCTCCACCTGGGCGATGTCCTCCGCCGTCATGCCGGTGGCCTCCGCCAGTTCGCTGAGCACCGGCTCCCGCCCCAGCTGGTGGCGCAGCCGCTCTCTTGCCGTGTAAAGCGTTTGTGCTTGCTCGCGTACACTGCGTCCCACTTTCACCGCGCCGTCATCCCGCAGAAAGCGCCGGATCTCCCCGGCGATCTTGGGTACGGCATAAGTGGAAAAGCAGGTGCCGTAGGAGAAGTCGAACCCCTGGATCGCCTTCAGAAATCCAAGACACCCCAGCTGATACAGATCCTCCGGGTCCACGCCCCGGCCGCAGTAGCGGCGCACCACACTCCAGATCAGGCCGTTGTTTTCGATCACCGCCCGCTCGCAGGCATCCCGGTCCCCCTCCTGGGCCGCCCGCAGCAGTTCCATGGCCGCGCTCATTTCCCCGATTTGACCCGAGGGGCCAGCCGCTTGCGCAGCACCACCGTGGTGCCCCGCCCCGGCACCGAGCGCACCGACAGCCGGTCCATGAAACTCTCCATGATGGTAAAGCCCATGCCACTGCGTTCCTCGCCGCCGGTGGTGAACATGGGCTGACGGGCCTGCTCCACATCCGCGATGCCCCTCCCCCGGTCCTTGACAGTGATCTCCAGCACGTTGTCCTGGCAGATGCGCCCCTTCACCACCACCCGGCCGATGGTGTCCGGATAGGCGTGGACGATGGCGTTGGTTACTGCCTCGCTGACGGCGGTCTTGATGTCCTCCAGCTCGTTGAGCGTGGGGTCCATCTGGGCGGCAAAGCAGGCCACCGCCGACCGGGCAAAGCCCTCGTTGCTGCTGCGGCTGGGAAATTCCAGCGTGAATTCATTGTTGGACGTTTTGGTTCTCATATGTAACCCCCTCCTTATCGTATGGCCACCAGCCGGCCGATCCCGGCGGCATCCAGGACCCGTTTGGCCTGGGCCGGCACATTGCACACCAGCAGGCTCCCATCCAGCAGCTGCATCCGCTGCTGGGCCCGCAGGATCAGCGCGATGCCGGAGCTGTCCATAAATGTAACGCCGGCCATGTCCAGCACCAGTTTCTTGGGCAGCGCCGCGTCGATGGCCCGCACCAGCTCCTCCAGCGCCTGCCGGGCGCCGTGGTGGTCCAGCTCACCGCTGAGCTCCAGCAGTAGGTTCCGGTCCGCGCTCTTTCCCCGTATCTCCATAATTCTTCGCCTCTTTCGTTGATGGTCCACCGGCAGCGCCGGCAGGCTTGCAAAGAAAAACACCGCAAGGTATTTCGCCTTACGGTGATGATAGCATGTCCGACTTTTGCATTCTGTCGAACTCTGCC
>UMBF01039872.1_pt1 | contig 15426 bp, 19 predicted proteins | sample 1963901 | NCBI WGS metagenome assembly UMBF01 (sample SAMEA4835935, study PRJEB28245) | human gut metagenome | biome: gut microbiome; material: fecal sample | place: Denmark | collected 2008 | reverse complement strand
TCCGTGGCCGGCCCAGGCACCCGTCCGCCGTAGGACGGCACGGCGATTACGGCCACATCCTCCGGGGTGAGCGTTACGGCAGAGAAGTCCGTTCCGCTGTCTGTCAGATCCACGGCGGTGTGCTCACCGTCCAAGGCCTCTGTCAGCAGATCGGCAGCCTTTTGGGTACCGCCGGTGGGGCTGAAGGTCATCTCATAGAGTTTCATTTATGTGCTCCTCCTTGTGAAATTTACAAAAACATGTCTTTTCGGCTCCCGCCTTATGCTTCCGGCGGTTGACTTCCGGTATCCTTTGTGAGATCCAGGCCATGCTCCCCGATGTCAACAGAGCCGTCCATGAGGGATATAAACGGAGAAAACTCCATGGTCTCGCCCTCGTAGGTAAGGCGAATGGTGGCATCGGCAAAAATATCACTGACATTGCATTGAACAATAAAGGGCCGACAGTCGGGATCTTCATAGACCAGTGCAGATTGTGCGGTCATCATATCATTTTGGAACAGGGACAGCTCCATCCCGGCATATCTGGGAATCACCAAGTAGTAATCGCCATCCGAGAGATAGTGGATGGAAACCTGGTCACAATCCAGGTACTTCTCCACATAGTAATCAAGGTCGTCGATTTGCTGGTAGCCCAGATAGGCCGCAGCATAGTACTGCCCCTCCGCAAAGGGGATGGCGTCCAGCTTCGCGGGCTCTTGTTTTTGCAGAGCACACCCGGCAAACAAGCTCAGACAGACCGACAGCAACACCAGGAATAAGACTTTTTTCATGGCGTACCTCCCCGACGTTCCAAAATAGGGCTCCGTCAATGGTGAAACTGCCAAAACAAAACGGATAAGGGTCTCCTGCCGCAGCAGCCTGTGAGGCTGAGCGTGCTGTTACTTCATTATTATACATACTTCCGCAGAAAACAGCAAGAAATCCAAAAGTTCTTTATCGCCATCCCCATTCTCTGCCGCATATTGGGCTGCCGCCATCCATGCTTTTGAAGCATGGATGCAGATTTGAATTGAGCATTTTACATTTTACAGACTGTAGCTTACAATAGCGGCAAAGGAGGAGATTTCTATGAACAAAGCATTGGTCGCCTATTTTTCCGCCAGCGGAACCACCGCAAAGGCAGCGAAGATTCTGGCAAAGGCCGTCGGCACAGATCCCTATGAGATCAAGCCCGCCGTTCCCTATACCAGCGCTGATCTGAACTGGATGGACAAGCACTCCCGCAGCAGCTTGGAGATGGGGGATCCCTCTTTCCGTCCCCCTCTGGCAGATTACAATGCGCCTGTAGCCAACTACGATGTGATTTTTTTTGGCTTCCCCATCTGGTGGTATGTGGCCCCCACCATCATCAATACCTTCCTGGAAAGTTACGACTTCTCCGGTAAGACCATCGTGCTCTTCGCCACCTCCGGCGGCAGTGGACTGGGCAAGGCGGCGTCCGGTCTGCGTGGCAGCGTCTCCGGTGCCAGGATTCTGGACGGACGGATGCTCAACGGACGGCTCAGCGAAGCGGAGCTGAAAAACTGGTTCGAAGGGCTGAATCTATGAGGAGGGCCCCCAATCCAGACGCGATCTCCCGCATCTGCATAGGAGCCGGCGCCGCTGCTTCAAATAAACACAACCGCGTCAGAGTACCTCCGACGCGGCTGTGTATTTTTTCAGCTGAAAACCTGCCATCTACCATCCTGGCCGGATGGCAGAATCTCTGCCATATTCCGCTCTTTTCAGCCTGTACTTATCTGCAAAACATCGGAAATCGTGTGGTCATAACCTCCATACAGCAAATCAAGCAACGCCCAGGATTCCCAGGAAGTAACCGAGAAATGCCACCGCTACCAAAATCAGAACCACTAGTGCGGCATTCACTTTGCGTTTGAGGAGCGCTGCAACGCCAAAAATAACCGCCACAGGCAGCAGGTTGGGAATCAAGCCATCCAGGACGCTCTGCAGCACGACGGACGTCTGACCGATGTTGAAGGTCAACGGTGTGTAGACCAGTACATTGGTAGAACCCATAGCCCCAATGACCATCAGACCCAGGATGCTGAATGCATCCGTCAGCTTGGTGATCGAATATTTTCCTTCGCCCAGGATGTGCATGATGGAAGAACCGCCCTGCTTATAGCCCATATTATAAAGGAAGCGGCCTAAAATCAGCATGATCCCCGTAAACAGTACAAAGAAGAAAACCGGTCCAAAGAAGCTGTGGTTATTCAGCGCCATGGAGCAGCCGATGGACACACCGATCGGATAGATGATGCCGCCGGCCAAGCTGTCGCCGACACCGGCCAGAGGCCCCATCAGGCCAGTACGCAGGCCGTTGATCATCTCGTCAGAAATGTCAGCGCCATTGGCGCGTTTCTCCTCCAGCGAGGCACAAATGCCGGGAATCACATTGCCGATAAAGGAAGGCTCTGTATTGAAGAACACCAGATAGCGCTTCATGGCTGCACTGATGTCTGCAGGATCGGTATAGAGGCGGCGAATCACAGGGACCATCGCCAGCAGGTTACCGGAAGCCTGCATACGCTCATAGTTATAGCCAATCTCCGCACCAAGGCCGATCAGCCAATGCTTGCGGCGGTCACCCTTGGTCAGCCGCTTCGTCATCTCGATGGTATCCTCTTCTGCAGCAGCTGTCTCCGCAGCCTGCTCTCCCTCTCCCTGCTTCTTGCTAAAATAGGACAGCACAGCAATGCATGCGCCGAAAATAGACAGGGCCGTGAGGCTCAGGCCAAAGTATGTAGATGCAAAGAAACCAATGAAGAAGTAGGGCAGCAAATACTTCTTTCCCAAGTAGTTGAGCAGCATGGCAACGCCCAGAGCCGGAAGAAGCCCACTGGTGACCGTCAGCGCATTGATGATGGACTCCGGGATTTTCTGCATCATATTGCTGAAGGCAGTACCGCCGATGGACAGCAGAATGAAGGCTGGGATCCCGTTGATGAGAAGGCTTGTCAGCTGAGGCAGCAGCGCCGCATTGATCCAGACTTTATCCAGCTCGGCACGCTCAGCATTCATGTCCAGCCGATGGACCCAAATGGAGTTGACCGTCATCTGCAGCTGGAACAGCAGAACCCCCAGCAATCCAATGGGAATGGAGAACGTAATGGCCAGACTGGGGTCCGCAGAGGCCAGGATCGTAATTGCCGTACCGTAAACACCGGCAATACCGATATTGGATGGCATGGTTCCACCAGCGGAAATCCAGCCAATGTACGCCAGATTGATCGTTGCGCCGGCCAAAAGGCCAGTAAGCGGGTCACCCAAAATGAGACCGACAACGGTACCATTGATCAGTGGGTAGCAGAACGGCCAGGTAATGGGGCTCCATACACGACCGCACGCCAGGTTTGCCGTAATTGCCAAAAGGAACGCACGAAGTATGAACATAATACACCCTCTCTTTCATATGTCTTGACCACCTGATTCACGCCATACTCTGCAGTTTGCTTAAGTAAAATCTGCCAGAGTGTAGATTGCCCGGCCCGGCCCGGAGAGCCACTCGCCGTGCTTCTCGCCCATCATTGCCTGATCCTCCAATCGGAAGGACAAATAGATCGATTCAGCGCCCTTGCTCTTGTCATAGGGATAGATTCCGTTTTCCAGGGCAAAGACCATGCCAGGCCGAAGGAGCTCTGTCCCGCCGGCTTCCAGATTGGGGTATTCCACCACGTTGAGGCCAATGGAGTGTCCGCTGGAGTGGACAACATAAGGCGCATATTTGCTGGTCAGAAGATAGTCCTCAATGACCTGATTGAGTTCTCCCACCGACATTCCCGGCTTCATCGCGCCGATGCCTTTCTCCAGGCAGCCCTTTGCCAGATCCGCCATCTCCCGGTACTCTGCCGGCAGAGTGCGGCCTGCGTAGAACGTGCGGGTCAGATCGGAGGCATATCCGTCAATATGACCGCTGATATCCACCAGGACCAGGTCCTTGGATTCAATCACGCGGGACGTGGCATAGCTGTTGAAGGTGGAGAGTTTCTTTGCTCCGCTGTTCACCGTCAGGTAGGAGATCTGGTCAATCCCCGCAGCGCACATCCGGGACGCAATCCCGGCAGCCAGATCCTTCTCCGTGGTATACCCAGGCCGGATGTCCCGGAAACTATCCACAATTGCCCGCTCAGTGATATACCCCGCTGTCCGGATACGGTCGATCTCCCAGGAAGTCTTGCACATCCGCGCCCGCATGATTGCGAGAGATCCATCCACGAACTCCACATCTCTCATGGCGTCGCGCAGCTCGTTCAGCACCTCCAAGGGCCACTGGAAGCTCAAGCCATGTCCGCCCTCATAGCCGGCACGCCTGACCGTAAAGGGAAGCTCTTTCACAAATTTCATAACACCGTCCACATGGCCGGTGCAATCCAGCTTTCCGTAATTTCTGGATGCCGTGCCGGCACAGTAAATTTGTGAGATCCAACTGCAGTTTTGCACGGTGCTTTTTTCCAGATACCGCAGCACGATACCCGGCTCTCCCTCCCGCGGCACCAACACAAATACCGGCCGGAACAAACTGGAAAGGTACCAGGAACGATACCCGGAGCCATAAAAAATGCTGCCGCTGCTGGACAGGATCAGCAGATCCAGGTTATCCTCCGCCATGCTTTTTTGCAGCTTGTCAATATGGCATTCAAATTCTTCTCGGTCAAAGGATTTCAATACATCCATCAAATCACCTCTCTCATTCTCTTCTCATACAGCTCAGAGACTTCCCGCCAACGGAATCTCTTTGTCTGCCGGAACCAGCTGATAAACGGTATGGACGCCCCGCCCCTCCAGGGCTTTGAGGCAAGCCCGCTCCTCATCATTGGCGGACACGTTGCGGATCAGCGTCTTGCGGCCGGGCTTTGCCCCCATGCCGCCCACCACCAGTTTGGTCAGCGGGATTCCATTGTCCAGGAGATAGGCAACCACCTCCGGGACCTTTACCAGAATGAGATAGTTTTCACCAGGCAGCGGGTCCTGCTTCAGCAGCGCCACGCCATTAGCCCTATCAGTGATACTCACCTCGATTCCAGCCGGCATGGCAGATTTATAGACGCTCAGCATAAACTGATTTTTGGACAGTTCATCATCTACAATCAAAATATGGTTGATCGGATAGCTCTTAACCCATGCCGTCATGACCTGACCATGAATCAGGCGATCGTCAATTCTCGTCACCAAAATGTTCTTCATAAGGTTCCTCCTTCACACTTGCGCCAGCTCACTGCAATTTACGATTCCACTTTTTCCTACCTCCAGGAAGCCGGGAATGAGACTCCGCAGGTCGGTATCCGCCTCCCGGCGGTAGGACAGGGCTTCGATCAACATGGGAAGATTCACACCTGTGATATGCGAAAACTTCGCCCGTTGGCTGAGATCCACCAGCAGATTGAATGGTGTTCCAAAAAACAGGTCCGTAAACAGCAGCACCGGGACACCGGCCTCTTCCGATTTGTGGACACTCGCCTCTACCTCCGCCAGCACCGCATCGGTGTCAATCCCCGGCAGAATGCTGAAACTTTCCACGTCATCCACCGGTCCGCTCACCATCCGGGCTGAATTGAGAAGTCCCTTGCCTAGTTCACCGTGAGTAAATACAATCACCTTATACATTGACACGCTCCCCCTGTCCTCAATTAGTCGGTATCTGACGGAGACAAATTCTGCTCCAGATAAGCAGTCACCTCTTCCTGGCTGCTCATAGCCAGTACGGCCTGAGCCATCTGCTCCATCTGTGCCATCCCCATGCCGGCAATGCGGTATTTGATCTCTCCCAGTCTAGCTGGCGATACGCTCAGCGTCCGCAGGCCCAGACCCAAGAGAATGGGAACACTCTGGGGATCACTTCCCAGCTCGCCGCACACAGACACTGGCTTTCCTTGGGCGGAAAATCCTCCTATGATCATATGGATCGCCCGGAAAACTGCCGGATGGAAACTCTGGTAATACGCCGCCATCTCCGGGTTGTCCCGGTCCGCTGCCAATAAGTATTGGATCAGGTCATTGGTGCCAATGCTGGCAAAATCCACCTGCCCGGCAATCTGATGGGCCATCAGCGCAAGGGATGGGACCTCCACCATAACGCCCACCGGGAAATCCGCCCGGAAGGGAAGCCCTTCATCACTCAGCTCTCTCGCCACCTCCGCAAGAACCTGGCGGGCCCGGATCACATCGGTCACACTGGAAACCATAGGGAACATCACCTGAAGATTCCCATATACCGCGGCACGACAGGCAGCCCGAAGTTGGGTACGGAACACCTCCCGCTTTTCAAAGCACAGCCGCAGCGCCCGCATCCCCAGAGCCGGATTCTCCTCGTGGGGCAAAGACAAATACGGCAGTTGCTTGTCTGCGCCGATATCCATCGTACGCAGCGTAACCGGCCGAGGTGCCAGGGCCTCCAGCGCCGCTTTATAGGCCGTAAACTGCTCCTCCTCCGTGGGGAGATGGTCGGTGTTCATATAGAGGAACTCACTGCGGAACAATCCCACACCATCCGAACAGGCCGCCGCGGCAAGCTCCCGTTCATCTGTTGAACCAAGATTTACCTTTGTTTCGATCCGTACACCATCTGATGTACAGGCTGGCTTCGCCAAATATTCCTTTTCTATCTGGCGCTTTCGGGAATATTTTTGAATTTTTTTCTCATATTCGTCCAGAATCGCCGGGTCCGGTTCGCTGTATACGATTCCCGTCTGACCGTCCAACACCAGTTCTGTTCCGGGGGCGACAGCATCAGCGATTCGGGGAATGCCCGCTACTGCCGGAATTGCCATGCTTTTGGCAATGACCGCCATATGAGCTGTAACTCCACCCCGCTCAGTAACAATCCCAAGGATCTTAGACGGGTCCATGGCAATCGTATCGGAAGGCAAAAGTTCCTCGGCTACTAAAATCACCGGTCGTGAAAGAGCCTCCAGCCCCGTGCTGCTCTCTCCTCGCAGTTCCATGAGCAGCTGGTTTCGGACATCGGTAATGTCTGCAATTCGCTCCTTGAACACCGGATCTGATGAAGCCTCCAGCGTTTCAATAACCTGTCCATACACGGACTCTACCGCCCACTGTGCACACTTGCTGTTTTTGAGGATCTCCGTTCGGATCTCTTCAGCCAGTTCTTCATCTGTCAGAAAAGAAATGTGGGTTTGCAGGATCTCCGCCTGTTCGTCTGTTTCGCCCTCCAGATGTTGCAACTCACTTTGAACTTTTCGGGAGGCTGCCTCATAAAGCGTCATCTGATGGGCTGTCTCCGCGTCGCCAACAGTGATATGATCCGCTATGCAGGTATGCTTCTTATACACATATGCCGTCCCTATTGCGATGCCGGGCGACACCGCGACTCCGTTGTGCTGTATCACGCGCCTCACTCCTCACCAAAACAGCTGTCCACCAGATCCATCAATCTCTTCAGCGCTTCCTCCTCATCTTCCCCCTCTGCACGGATCTGAATGCGGGTTCCCTGTCCCATGGCCAGCGTCAGTATCCGCATGATCGATTTTGCGTTGACTTCCTGGCTGTCTGCCGTCACATTCTTGACCGTGATCTTAGATAAAAATTTTCCCGCTTCTGCTGAGAACATCGCTGCCGGTCTCGCATGAAGCCCTGTTTTGTTTCGTACAGTCGTTTCACCTGTAACCATAGCAATCACTCCTTTTTCGATTTACTGCCAAGCACGATCTCTTCCTTGGGATCGCCGGGATGCTGTATTGCATAAAGTTCTATATTTCTTGCAATTAACTGCCGCATGGATTCCTGATATGCTTTTGGAACAGCAATCTTATTTTGAAAATACATTTTGTCTGCAAAGGATACCTCTTTGATGGGAATGCCACACTTCGCAAGCCGTTCAAATGCCTCTGGCGTCCTGGCCAAAATAAAGATCCGACCGTTCTTTCCCTCCATGTCCGAGAGACAGGCGGCAGTATCTTCTACGGACAATATCTTTGCTTCCAGCCAGATTGGGATCAATGCGCGGTAAATATCTGACATGAATTTGTCGTTTACCAAATCATCATCTGCAATCATGATATGGGTCGGATTCACAGCCGAGATCCATTCATTTACAACTTGTCCGTGGATCAAACGGTCATCCACCCTTGCCAAAACGATATTGATCATAGCACCTCCCCCGGATGCTGCTGGTCTTTCAATTTCCTGATAAACTGATTGACATAGAAGCAATCCTGCCGAACGGAACACATCGCTTGCTCGCACAGACTTTCTGCTGTGGCCGCAGACTCCGCGCGTCCTTTGAGGATACACAGCAGCATCGGCATGCTCATCCCTGTAAGATGTTGAAACGCCCGATGCCGTCCCATCTGCACAACAGTATTGAAGGGAGTCCCCAGTGGAAAATCACTGAGAATAATAAGGCCGTCCCCTTGAGGCATCTCCTCGATTTTTCTGTTCAATTTTTCTTGGAAAGTCTCTGTACTGTCCTCAGGCAAAAGCGCCAATTTATCCAGCTGAAGCTGTTTTCCCATGACCATTTGCGCAGAATCGATCATGGCTTCTGCCATATTCCCATGGGAAATTAGTAAAACAGAAATCATTTTTCTTTCCCCTTCTTCTCTACCCACTTGACACAGCACATCTTCTTTGGCTAAACTGTTGAAAATAGAATAACAATTCGAAAACTTTTTGTACAGTAGGCACCTTTATGTAACCATGTACCCACGTCACAGGAGGCCAATCATGAAAAATATGGGGCAAGATATGATCTCCAGCTTTGAAATCATCAGGAGGATTTCAGGTGACAAATGGAAATTTTTGATCATCACGCACCTGTTTAACAGCAAGCGGCGCTTTAGTGAGCTGCTCTACTACATTGACTCCATTTCTAAAAAAGTCCTGGCAGAGAATCTGCGGGAATTGGAGCATATGGGGATATTATATCGGGTTACTTATGACGATCCGGTTCCCCGTGTGGAGTATTCCCTGACCAACATCGGTTACTCCCTTCAGCCAGTTTTTCAGTCTCTCATTTTGTGGAGCCTCAATTATGCCACCGCCTACAAGGATCAGCTGCGCATTTTGCAGGAACAAGAGGCGGCAGGACAATCTCTGCCGAATCCCCTAGATTATGAGTGAAACGACGTCTGATCTTGTTTTGCTGAGAAATCGCGCCAGCACTATGCACACACCAGACTTTTGCAAACGAATTTCAAAAATAAAAAGTGCCTGTGGTAACCGGAAAAACAGGACATGCTCGTCCAGGGTTACCATAGGCACTTTGTCTATCTTCAGTAATTGAATAATTCTTTCATTGTACAGAAGCCAAACGGAACGGCATCTGCCCAGCAGTATTCATGTAGCGCTTCATAGGATCTCCCCTTTTATCTGCATTCCCGCTTCATGGCGAAATATCCGATCAGCACCGTCCACATATAGGCGCAGGTCTTGGGGATCATCAGCATGCCGATCATTGGCATCACATCTGCCCACAGCACCACCGCCATGACACCGAAGAGGCGGAATTGGCCGTTGCCCCTGCTGCCCCGGATCATCAGGATTCCGAGGGTGATGACCGAGATCAGATAGACCGCATCAAACAATGTCTCCATGATTGCCTGCATCGTTTTTCTCCTTTACACGCAAAGTTATATCGAATATTCGTTTCGCAGGACTTCAATAAAGTGTTCTGCGGACGATCTCCAGCACAGCGGAAGGGTCGTAATCCTGCCGCAAAAAGGCGGACAGCATCAGGGAAAACAGGGCCTCCGCAAATTTCTCCGCTGTAAATTCCTTGGTAAAGGCGTCCGCACGAATCCTGGTGTCCCGTTTCAAAACGGCGCACAGTTCATCCAGAATGTGCTGCCAGGTCCTGTGCATCTTCCGCCGCCCGTCTGCCTTGTCCTCCCCCATAAATCCAAGGGAGTGCAGGGAGAAAAAGCCAGGATAGTGCTTGCAGCTGTAGTCCATCCGCTCATACATCCAGGTGACACAGGTCAGCGTGTTCTCAAACGCGGCTCCATCCTCCGGCCGGCGGCTGTTTGATTGCGCTTTGCCGCTCTCCCGCGGAATCTTGACGCTGCTGGACTCGGGGTATAAAATGGAGAAAAACAAGGAGGGATATCCCATGGAAGAAGTTTACAAGTTTCTGAAATCCTGCGGTACCTATTATCTGGCCACAATGGAAACCGATCAGCCTCGGGTGCGCCCCTTCGGCACCATTGACATGTATAACGGCCAGCTCACCATCCAGACCGGTCGGAAGAAAGACGTGGCACAGCAGATGCTGACAAATCCCAAAGTAGAGATCTGTGCTTTTGACGGCAGCCACTGGCTGCGGGTAACGGCCAAAGCGGTCGAGGTGCCTGACGTCGCCGCTCAGGAGCATATGCTGGGTGAATACCCCAATCTCCGCTCCGCCTACACGCCCGGTGACGGCAACACCATGGTATTTGCTCTGACGGAGGCCACCGCCACCTTCTCCTCCTTCACCGAGCCCAGCCGTACTGTTACCTTCTAAGTGCCCCTGTACGATCAAAAACTGCCCGGAGTTTCTGAACCATCAGAAGCTCCGGGCAATCTCTATTTCAGGGTTATTCTAGTTCTCCCGTCTGGATGCGGCGCTTCAGATCCAGGACCTTTTCCTCGATCTGGGCCATGACGGTGAGAAAAACGCCGTCCTCCTTGCCGCTGGGGTCGTCCAGCCCCCAGTCCTCCCGGTGGGAACAGGGCAGAGTGGGGCACTGGACATTGCAGCCCATGGTGACCACGATATCCACGGCAGGCAGATCCGATAAGGGCTTGTTGTGCTGGGTCAGCTCCATGTCGATGCCGTAAACCTGCTTCATCAAGCGCACCACGTCGGGGTTGATCTGGGTGCCGGGTTCCGTTCCGGCGGAAAAGCTCTCAAACACATCGCCAGCCAGCTTTTTCCCCAGAGCCTCCGCCATCTGGCTGCGGCAGGAATTGTGGACGCAGAGGAAGGCCACTTTGGGCTTTTTGCGGCCCGCCGCCGAGAAGGGACAGTGCTTGCCGATGCACTGGTTATTCCGGGGACTGTAAGAGCAGACGGGAACGGTCCGTTTCATCTCCACCCCCAGGTGCTCCCGGGTAAAGTCGACGGCGGCCAGGATAGCCAGGAAAGAGTCCCGCTTGCAGCATCGGGGCCCGCCCGCCTTGCCGATGCTCTCCAGTGCCCGGGCGGTCATCTGATTGCTCAGTCCCCAGGGCTCCACAGCCAGAGGCGTGGACTCTGTGACGATGGCCAGGAACTGCCCCGCACTGATTCCCGCTCCGCAGGCGCCCCAGAATCCACAGGCTCCGCCGGGGACTTCCCTGCCCCGGCTGTACATCTCCCGGAGGGCCTGCTCCAGGTCCAGTTGACCCCCCGCGTTCTTGTAGGCGGTGAGAAGGGCCGCGCCCACCATCACATGGTGCTCCGGACCGTGCATGTGACAGAAGGGCATGTCCATCATCCGGCGGACGATGGCGACAGGGTCTGTGGAGGTTTCGGCAAGGCACAGGCCGAAGATACGGTCCATTCCCTGAGTGTGACAGTTGCTGCAGACATAGTGCCCATTTACACAGCGGGTCTTGCTGGGTTCCCTCTTATGGCAGATGGCACACTCCATTGTCTGGTTCTGTGTCAGGTATTCCAGCGGTGCCTTGCAGATCAAGCATTCTTCTGCGCTCATGTCTCTATCTCCTCCCATTCCCGCAGTGCAGCTAACTGCCCTGGCGTGTGGAACCAGTGTTCCCCGCCTTCCATCACGGTGAGCTTCGCATCGTGCTGCCGGACAAATCCGTCAATCGTCCGGCGGGAAGTCATATTATCCCGGCTGCCGTAAAGAATACGGATGGGGCAGGTCCAGTTGTAAACCGGATGTTCCCGCACCCAGCACAGGTATTTCCAGGACAGTGTCTGGCCGAAAGAAGCCACGATCTCGCCCTGCTCCTGCAGCTGTTCCTCTGTCACGCCGGCCCAGCCCATCATGGTCAAGATCAGGTTCTCCATATCCAGAATGGGAGAGACCAGCAGCGCCCGGCTTGGCGCGTCAAAAGCCAGCATGGCGAAATAAGCTCCGATGCTGTTTGCCCGGAGCAAGACCGTTTTCCAGTGGTGGCTGGCCCAGTCCAGCGCCGCCCGGATATCCGGCACCGCCGTCCAGGGAAGCAGTTCCTCCTCCCGGTTTTGCCGCTCTCCATGAGCGGGCAGGTCGATGACCAGCACTTGATAGCCCTTAGGACAAGCCACTTGGGCAAAGGCCTCTGCCTCCTCCTTGCGGCCCATCTGACCGTGGAGAAACAAATAGCCCCGCTCAGCAGGCTCCCCATATAAAACTGCGGGAATCGTATCAATTTGAAATCGTTCAGTCTTCATATTTTTAAGTCTTTCATTCCTTCGATATCGCGGCACGCCGCTCCTCCGATTCCCAGTTCTTCAAAAATGCATGAGCTGCATGGGCACAGGTAAATCTTCAATTTTTCCCTCCGACCGGAAAATTTTCCTCCGCCCCTGCAATAAACGGGCCGTTTGGTACGTTACTTAAACAAGAAGGATTCAAAACAATTCAAAATGGAGGGACATTACCATGCTGAAAAATCTGAGTGGAAAAGTTCGCGCCCTGGTGATTGCCGGGATTGTAGTTGTGGTGGTGCTGGTGGCTGCGCTGATCGGTTCCCTGGCGCTGCGGGTTGACGTAGCGGAAGCCCGTGAAACCGCTCTGGCCGCTGCGGGCGGCGGAGAGGTTGTGGGCCAAGAGATTGACCAGGAGGGGCTCTGGAACGAGTACAGCTTTGACATTATGAATGGTGACACCCGGTACGAGGTGGAGATCAACGCCTTTGGAAGAGTGACTGGCCTGGAGAGCAATCAGGGCGGATCTGGCAACTACAGCCACTGGGATTGATCGTCTCTTGCCAAGGAAACGCCGGCGCCGCAGGCCGGCGTCTTCACGTTCAAAAAGCGCTGAAGGTGAAACATCAATCCCAGCTCTATCACTTCGCGTCGTGGGGAATGGTGATTTTCTCCACCCGGATCTTCCCATTCTCCACCTCTGCCATCATCATGGTGATCTCCTGATGGAATCGCCGGGGGCCGCAGGAGCCTGGATTGAGCCAGAGGCGACCATCCTTCTCCTGCTGCATATATTTATGGGAGTGTCCGAACACCACCACATCCACCCCGGAGAGATCCGCCGGGACCTCTTTCCTGTTGTGGACCATGGTAAAGGTCACGCCGTCCAGGGTAACAGTGAGGTCGTGGGGAATCGTCTCCGCCCACTCCTTGTCGTTGTTGCCCCGGACAACGTAGAGCGGAGCATACTGTCGCAGCTCGTCCACAATTGCTTGTCGATTGATATCCCCGCCGTGGAGAATGACGTCGGCGGTTTTCAGATGCTCCGCCACCTCCGGCCGCAGCAGGCCATGGGTGTCGGAGAGAATCGCGATCTTCATAGGATGTGTCTTCCTTCCCATTTGCGTTGCCCCCAGTATATCAGATTTAAACGCCTGCCGGAAGAAATTTATTTTTTCTTGGCTGTGACGCTTCGCTAACTGCTCCACGGTCGGCAAGGCAGGATAAAGGTGGAGTATTCGATCCAGGAACTGTCCCGCCTGTCCGTGGTCCCCCGCTCTGGGCTGATACGATTAGATTGGTCTGCTGAAATCCGGCCGGGCAGCAAAAGCGGCTGCCGCAGGCAGTACCCGTTTTTGTGAGACGCCGTGCCCCGTTGGGCCAACTGAAAAAGAGGCCGCCTGAGCTTTTCGCTCTGGCGGCCTCACCTGATTGAAAAGCCCTTTTGCCAGGCTGAAGCGCTTTTCAAAGCAGGGTGGAAATTTTAGAAAACATGGATCTCATTGGTACAGGATACCCTTCGCCTCATACAGAATTTTCCGGTCTTTCAACAACCGCAGGGTACAGGGCCGCTCCTCCGCTTTGCAGCATGTACTTCATTCCGCTGCCGGTACCGCACCGGCGGGCTTTGTCCTGAGAATCTCAGTATCATCCGGATTGGCCTGCCAGTCCGGAGAAAGACTGCCATCCCAGAGCCCTGCCAGGGACTCTTCCATCTCCCGGAGGGCCTGCTCATAGTCTGTCTCTGAAGGGTTTCCGCTTTCCACCTCTTCCGCCAGCCGCGCCGATTCTCGTTCCATATAGGCCTCATATTCGGCAGCGGCCTGAGCCTGCATAACGGTGACCATGCCGTGGCCCGGCACCTCCACCAGATCAACACCATCCAGGGACTCTGTGGCAGTGACATCCGGGGTTTCCTGCTTCAGAGCCTCCAATTCCTCGTCGGTCAAAGGCTCCGTGGGCAAGCCTTTCTCCTCAAAAAAGGCCTGTACGGCCTCCGGGTCCGCCAGCGCCGGGTCCAGAGGCAGGGTGAACATGCAGCCCACCACGTCTTCCCGCATGGTAGTCGTGCCGTCCTCCGCCACAGAGAACTCCTTGTAGGAGGGCACAAAGCCCTGGTACACCGCCAGATACACTGTGTGGTCAGCAAACATCTGGACATCCTTCGTGTCCATCACGTAGTAGGCTCTTCCATCCTGCAGAAAAGATGCGCAGCTTCCGTCCAGGGAGAAGATATTCACCGATTGGGGAGGATATCCCTCCACCAGCGGTGTGATGGTAAAGGTTCTGCTGGCCTGTACCTCATAGTTATCCTCTGTCAGGGGCGTTCCGTCCGTCCTGGTAACGGACACCACCGCGTAGGTACGGCTCTCCTCCACGTCGCTGCACCAGTTGGAAATTCCAGCCCCGGAGACCAGTCCGTCCAAGGTAACGGTGTACTCCCCTGCCTGAGCACTCTCATTGAGAAGCACCGCGTCCTCCCCTGCAAAGGCCTGCGCCAACAGGGGGTCATTCATTTCTTCTGCCACCTGGGCGGGAGACATCCACAGCATTGCAGCAGATACGGACAGCACCAGCAATGCCACCGCGACTGCGGCAGCCAGAAGCCATTTGCGGCTTTTTCGAATCGTCATTTGGGATTTCTCCTCTTCCATATTCCGGAGGCGGTCCTGCAGCAGTGCTGTGGTCCGTGCCTGAAAATCATCGGAAAAGGGAATCGCATCAAAGGCACGCCGGTATTCCTCCGGGCTGATGGGTTCTCTCATGCTCTCCCCTCCTTCAGCAACTGCCGCAGCCGCTCTCGGCCGCGGGCCAGGCGAGTGCCTACCGTTGGGACAGGCACTCCCAGCAGGTTTGCAATTTCCTGAATGGAATATCCCTCATAGTAATAGAGATGGATCACCGCGCCGTACTTGTCCGGCAGGGCGCGGACCGCGGCCAGAAGGTTCCCCTCCTCCGCCTCCGGTGCAGCTGCCAGAACAGCCTCCTCCAGAGGGAGATTCCGCTGGGCCGCGGATTTCCGGATGTCGCAGGCCCGGTGAAGGGTAGTGCGGATCAGCCACGCTTTCTCATGCTCTGCGTCCCGAAACGTGGGATGAGTAGTCAGCAGCCGCAGGAATGCCTCCTGCA
>UMBF01025561.1_pt1 | contig 15460 bp, 9 predicted proteins | sample 1963901 | NCBI WGS metagenome assembly UMBF01 (sample SAMEA4835935, study PRJEB28245) | human gut metagenome | biome: gut microbiome; material: fecal sample | place: Denmark | collected 2008 | reverse complement strand
CTGCGGCGGCAGCCGTAAGGGGAGCGTTGACATCGCCCGTGCCCGCAAGCGCGCCCGCTTTTCCGGAGCGTTTGTTATTGCCGTGATCCTTGCCGCCGCCAGAGCCGCTGCCGTCACCGGAGCTGCTTCCGCCGGAGCTGCCGCCGCTCGAGCCACCATCGCCGTCGACCGTCATCGGTGCATCGTGAAGTCCCGTCGTATCCGCGCTGTCGCATACGCCGACCTGCACTTCCGAGCGTTCGCATGCTGCGTCGGGTACGTGAAGCTCGTGCAGTACGGCACCCAGCGCCGAGTTTGCGCCCGGTCGAATTTCCTCGAGCGTTACGGGATCGAGCGCCACCAGATTACGCGCCTTCGCATACAGCGTTACGCGTTTGCCCACTTCGTCGCTCCAACTCTCGGGGATGGCGAAGCTCATGCGGAACTGTGCCGTGCAGCCCGGTGCCAGCACGGCGTTGCCGTTGTCGGCTACCAGCGGGTGCGTTGCAAAACGTGCGCCCAGCGTCTCGAGCGCGTACTTCACGTGTGCCATATCGTTGGCCGAAGCGTCCTCGGCGAGCTCTGGATCGTAGATCGAAGCCATGCGTGCGCTCACTCCGAATCCGATGGATGCGCTGGAGAACGGCTGGCTGGAGCCCTCTCGGTACAGATCAATCGTGCCGGCGGTCAGCAAGGTGTTGCCGTCGTTTCGCACCGTGACCATGAAGGATTCGCCTGCTGCTCCGGGCACCACCGCGCCCGAGGTAGCGACCGCGCCCGTCGGAGTGGCACACGCCACCAAGGGCACTTCGATGCCGTGCAGCTCTGCCTCGCTCTTCTCCGCGCTCACAATGTGCGTGGCGAGCGCGGAGAGCATGCCTCCCGACGTCAAAAATGTCGTTATCTGATCGACGGGATGGTCCAGCTCGCACATCACGAACGGCTCCGTGAACAGATCGTCTGCCAAGGTGCTGGCGAAGATGCGGAAGTGCTTGCCCATCACTGCTACCGGGTTGCCTTCTTCGTCGTAGGTTTGTCCCACCTTGCCATCGGTGTTCTCTACATAGAGCACGCACCTGCCGTTGTTGCTTACGCTAAACGATGCCGGGCCACAGCCTGCGGCACCCACGGGCTGCGTTGCAAATGCCGATGCGCCTCGTGTCCAAGTAATATGCTGCAGTTGCTCGTTGACGGTTGCCAAAAAGCCCGAATGTTGTGGCCACGGCACCGCGTGGGGTACTGTGGCATCTGGTGGTATAACGCCCCAACCCGCGATGGACTGGCCGATCACGGCATACGATGCGCAGCCACAACCGTTTGCAGTTTCGTATGCAACGGGCACCACCATTTTGCCGTTGATATTCTCGGGTACGCCCAGCTCGATGCTCGATGGCGCTTGCGGAAAGCGGAAGACCTGACGGAACGTGAGGCTGTCGCCCAAATCATCCGACCACAGGGTGAAGCACTCCAGCGCAACCTCGGCCTCGCTGCCGAGCGCCTTTTCTGCGGTGGTTCCGCGGCGGTGGAGGTAAGCGCCCGACAGGCGCCCGTCGACCAGCGTCTTGCCCACCGTGATGCGTGGACACTGCAGACAATGGTGGCCATCCTCCTGAAGGCGGCCGCGCGAGATGCTGCGCCATGACGTATGCGACATCACGCGAACTCCGTCGTTGCTTATGCGCAGGCGCACAACGGACAGTATGCCGGCTGTGCTTGCCGTATCGAAAAGGGTGTTGTCGCCGTCGGGGCGCTCGCCCGAGACCAGCAGCACGTAAGCGTCCTGGTTTTCTCTTCCGTCCGTATATTCCACTACGTCGAAGTCGTAATCGAATATGCCGTCGCGCTCCACGTCGCCCTCGCCAAAGCCAAGGGGGAAGTCCACGGGCATGGGGGCAGACCACGTGCCGTTTGCCTTTGTGTGCACCACTAGGCGCGAGCGGCCATTGTCGCCGTAGCGCACCGAGGCGATACGGAACAGGCATTCTACGCCGGCGATCATTGCCAGCTTCATGTGAGCTTCGCTGAGCACGCCAGTAAACAGCACGTTGTCGCTCGAGGGCTTGATGCCGCCACGTTCGTCCTCCGATACACCAGCAGAATTGGCGTTGGGGTCTGCAGCGGCGTCCTTCGCCTGCCCGATATGGGTGTACTCATACATCGGCGCGGCGTTTTCGTCGTTCTCTATCAGTGTATGGACGAAATGCTCGATCTGTCCCGTGTCGTCGCTTTCTGCATCCGCCTCGAGCTCAATGAGCGTGACCGATCGGTCCCAATCGCGCACGACGGGCGCGACGTTTACGGCAGTGGCCTTAACCTCGGCGCGTGCGAGCAGCTCGGCGTTGGTGACGATGGTGGCCGATGCGATAAATTGCGGCACGCCGCCCGCCTCGATGTTGCCGGGCGTGCCGAAGCAGGCATCCAGCGTGTAAGGCGTATCCCCACCCAATGCGAGCTCAGAGCGTTGGAGCACATACTGGTTACCATTGTTCACCGACATATTCCACGAATCGAGGAGTGTGGGCCACGACCCCGACCAAGCCTTGGTGGTCCACTTGAACATCACAAACTGGAGTATCACATCGACATCGACGTCTGCACCTACGCGCAGTCGCGGAAGCTGGTGTCCATCTGCCTTCTCGTACCCAATGAACAGCGTGAGGGATGCAGCGCCGCGCACGGCAGACGAAGCGACGCCTGCAACGCCGGCGCCAAAGGTGACGGCAAGCCCGATCTGGATGGTGAATGAGCCCGAGGTGTTTGAATAGTCGAGCGAAATGTTTTTAAAAAACGCCGCGCCGCTGCCGTGCGTGTGGGCACCCACGGCGAGCGCCAGCTTCGCCAGCACCCAGGGGTTGACGTTTAGGAAAAACGGCACCGGTCCTAGGGTAAACTGCTCGGTCCAATTGAGGTCGGTTCTTACCTGGAAGAGGGCTTTAATATTGCCGTATGCGGGGTCGTTGTTGCTACCCCAGGTTTTGCCCACCCAATCGTAGGCGAGCGAGCCGTACAGCTGTGTGGCGATATCCATCGTGAACAGCGGCGTACAGTGGTGGCGAAGGAGCTTGGTGTTCCTTGGATCGGTGCCCGAACCGGCACTCATGCTCTTGTACTGATTCCACTTCCCCTCCATTTCGTCGAGGTAGCGGTTTGCCTGCTTGGCACCCGACTCGCGCGGCGACTTCTTCCAGTACTCCGGATCCGGATTGCCTGAATCGTTCATGTAGCCGACCGGTTTGTATCCTCCGCCAAACAGTACGTACCCGGCAAACGAGAAATCGAACAAAATGGGGAACGAGGGAATCCAGCACGTGAACTTATTGCCGCCGATGCCGGGAAACGCCGCTGGGAAATCAAACGGAGTGACCTCTTGGTCCATGGTAGTGGGGACGATAGTGGTCGAGCCCGATTCCGCCTTTGCGGCCGGCGCAGTGACAACGGCCATGGGGGAGGAGAGCGTGTAGGTTTTTGCCCCGATAGTCGAGGACAAAGCGCAGCTTGCAGCCTTCTTCCAGAAGGCCCGGTGCCGCATCGAGGAACGTGTCTTCGAGCGTGAACGTCGCCAGATTATCCGCGTCCGATGCGCTGGCCTTGACTTGGCCAATCTGCGTGACGGTTTCGGGTGAGCTGCCCGCGGCAGGCGCTACTTTGTTGATGCGCAGCGTTGCCTGTCCACCCTGTGGTAGATGTGCCTGCACGGTAAAGGCGTGCGTATCGGGCTGTTCGTTTGCCGTGTCGTCCTTTGGCAATGCCATGAACGTGGCTTCAGCGTACTGGATGTCCCATTCGTCGAATGTGAGCTGGCGGAAGTACGGCTCGCCGTCGGAAAGCGGACGCGTGGGCGCGGTTATGGCGGTGCCGCCCTGGATACGCGCAAGGGGAATCTCGACATCACGGTAGCCCGCCATGCTAATGGAGATGCCGCCGTTAAAGTCGTACGCGTCGAGAAGCGTCGCCTCGTCCACGTAGCCTTCCGAAAGCGGTGCGATCTCAAAGATGGCCGTGCCTTCGTCATCGGTCGTGGCGGTGAGCTGCTTGCCTGCGGCATAGCGCGATGTGAGCGTGACCTGGGCACCCGTGATGGGCGTATTCTTGTTGGCAACGTCGACCACGACCACACCAAACATGGTGCGCGAGAGAACGAGCACCTTGAAGGGGTCTTCTTCGTCGGCATAGGCCTCGGTGGGGGCAAATGGCAGTATGAAGGCGTTTGCGCTGCCCGGCACGCGAGGCAGCATGATGCCTGCCAGCGAGGATGCTCCGGCGATAAGTAACGAACGGCGATCAAGCATTTTGGGCTCCCATCCCGCAAATATCGGTGGAAATACTCAAATTTTGCGGGAAGGAGCCCTATGGCGGTAGTGCCGTTCGAGGGCCAAAATGTCCAATTTGAGCTGGCGAAAGCGGGTGGAGCCGGAACGTGTTCGTTGCGCTTGGCAGTCCGGTTGCTAGCGCAACATGTGCGCGACCAGTTCGGCACGAGTTCCGATACCAAGCTTTGCATACACGCCGGACAGGCGGTTTTTAACGGTGCCCGGTGATACGCCCATATGGCGTGCGATTTCGGCGTTGGTCCATCCGCGGCAGGCGAGCATGGCCATGGTGAATTCCGTGGTCGTTAGATCGTCGGCCACATCCTCGCCCGAATCGGGGTTGTGGATGCGCCGCCAGCCGTAGCTGAAGCGGTACGTGATCTCGATGATGCTCGCGAAGTCGTCAGGGCATTGCGTTTTTAGGCACGCCTCGATAAGCCCCTGTAAAAGGCCGTGGTGCTCGCCAATGAGCTCGATAAGGCCGTCGGGACGCGCAATGTCCCAAGCGGCTCCGAAGTGCGTTTTTGCGGCGTCGATGTCCTTGAGGCTCATGCAGGCCATGGAGGCTGCCAAGTGCAGGAACAGCTCCGAGATGGGATAGCTTCCCTGTTTCATGATCAGGGCGTTTTCCGCCATGCCCAGGCTGCGGCCGTATTCGCCGCGCAGATACAAGGCATGCGCCATCACGTAGCTGGCGAACAGGCGCAGGCCTTCGGGCAGATGCGCCGCAAGAGGATAAAACTCTACGGCGGAATACGGGGAAGGCAAGTGCAGCAGGACGCTCGCGGCTGAGGCGAACAGGATATGCGTGGCGTGGACGGCGGGCGATTCCTCGTCAGTTGGCGTATCGAGGATGCCCGCAAGGCAACGGCGGGCATCGGCGATGCGGTTGAGTGACAGATTGGCATATCCGCAGATAAAGCATGCGGAATAGCGCAGTGCGGGGTCGGTGGCGTCAAGATAGGGGCGTGCTGTCTCGGCGGCGAGTGTGGCCTGTCCGCGAAAGTACAGCGCTTCTGCCGTGGCGATGGTGCGCGAATCGGGGTCGGAAATGCCTGCAACCGCAGCGTCAATCTGCCCCGGCACAAAGGCAGTGCACATCAACGGCATGGGAATGCGCGGGTAGCCATCGCAGTCCATCTTCCATCTCCCATCAGGTGGCAACAATGCAACAATTGTACCCCTGTTGCTCGGGACCCCTTTCGTTTTACTGTTCGGTTGACGCTGCGGATCGTTTTGGAAGGCTCACGAGCATGGTGGTCCCGTTCTCGGAACTTGCTTCGACCTCTACCGTGCCACCGTGAAGCGCTGCAATCTCCCAAACAAGCGCTAGTCCGAGTCCTGCGCCGCCGTATGCCCTGCTGCGGGATTTGTCTAGACGAAAGAACGGCTGGAAGATGCTCTCTCGGTACTGCTTGGGTATTCCCGGGCCCTCATCTTTGACTCGCAGGAGCACGTGGCTGTCGCTGCCGCTGATGGAGACGTTGACAGTCGAGCCGGAGCGGCTGTAACGGATGGCGTTTTCGACCAGGTTGAACACCAGCCGATAGAGGAGCGCATCGTTCCCGATTACTAAAGCGTCTCCGGCGCAATCGAGGGTTACGTCCTTATTTTCGGCAAGTGGCGCAAGGTCGGTGAGGACCTCTTCGGACAGGGGACCGAGTTCAACAGCGTCCCCGCAAGGGACGCTGCGGAGCTCACTCATCTCGAGCAATACCTTGGTCATTCGAGACATGCGCTCGGTTTGTTCTTGTAGCAGGCCGAGCAGCTCGGCTGTTTCGGGTCGCAAACCGGAGTGCTCAGAGATGAAAAGTTCAATCTGTGCTTGCATAAGGGCGAGCGGGGTGCGCAGCTCGTGTGCGGCGTTGCCGGTAAACTGACGCTGTGCAGAGAACCCTTCGCCAAGACGGGCGATCATGTCGTTGAAAGAGGCGCTGCATCGCTGCAGCTCGGTGGGCACATCTTCACTGAGTCTGATTTCGCTTAGGTTGTCAGGCTGCACGCGCTCTACCTGGGCGGCAAAATCCCGTAGCGGCTTGAGCGTGCGACCGCTCACAAAGTATGCCAGCACGCCGCCAAGTAGCGTGACTCCAGCCGTGATGTACCAGGTTGTCGTGCCAAAAGACTCCTGTGCGTCGTTTACGACGATCGTGACCTTGTCATCGGGGGTCGCTTTCGTTGGGTCGAACGCCTGGGGCGAATCTTCGCCGGTTGCGTTAAAGGCCAAGATGTTACTGCCGATGGCATCCATGTAGCGCATGCCCGTATAGCCGACTAGGCAGTTCGTCAGCACGCATGCCGCACACGTGAGCAGTGCCGTCATAATCGTTATGCGCCATTGCAGGGAAAGCCTTTTCATTCGCTATCCTCCATAACGTAGCCCTCTCCAATCCGATTGCGAATCGGGTCGTATCCCAAAGCGCTGCGTAGCTTTTTGCGGAGTGACGAGATGTGAACGCGGGTTGCGTTGCTAAAGCTGTTCACGCTGCTATCCCAAACGTGCTCGATAAGCTCCTCTTGACTTACCGGACGCCCCTGATTAAGCATCAGGTATTCCAAGATTCCCGTTTCCTTGCGCGTAAGAGATAAAGCCTCGCTGTTCACGGAAGCGATGCGCGCCTTGGTGTCAAAGCTGAGCTTTCCGCAGGTTAAAACTATGTCGCTTTGTGTAAAGCGTCTGAGGGTAAGGCTGCGAATCCTTGCCGCAAGCTCGTCCAGATGAAACGGCTTGGTGAGGTAATCGTTGGCGCCGGCATCGAGTCCGGCGACTTTGTCGGATACTTCGCCGCGTGCGGACAGAATCAGCACCTTGGTCTCGCAGTCAGTTTTCCTAAGTTCCCTGAGTACGGTCATGCCGTCGATGCGGGGAAGGTTGAGGTCGAGTACCACAAGGTCGAAGGCCTCAACGTCCAGTAGGTCGAGCGCCTCCTGTCCGTCGTGACAGCAGTCGACGCTGTACGCCAAGTTTCGCAAGCTGCGCGCGATTGCGTCACACAGCGCCCGCTCGTCCTCGACGATCAAAATACGCATAACAGTCTCCTTGCATATTCCAAATCGCGCTTAACACGGATTTTATAGCCGATATGGTCCAATGGTCGCGTAACGAAAGGAGTGGTCAGGTTGTTCAAAGCGGTAAAACCCGTGGTGCAGGTCGCTTTGTTGATCGTCGGAATTGCCATGGTGTGCTTTGGCGTTATGCGTGGCGAGGCGGATGCCGTGCTGGCCAAAGCGATTAGGCTGTGCTTGGAGTGTATCGGAATTGGATAAAAGAGAAAACACTGCGTCGCATGTTTTGGCTCGATTTCGCGGATTCATTCAGGCGGCGGCGACGCTCGTCACCAACATTCACCTGCCAAACTTTGCCAAAGGCGGTATCTATCAGGGCGCGGGAAAAACAGTCTGCGTACCTGGACTTAATTGCTATTCGTGCCCCGCGGCATCGGGTGCGTGCCCCATCGGGTCGTTCCAGTCGGTAGTAGGTTCATCCAAGTTCAACTTTTCTTACTATGTAACCGGTACGCTCATTTTGCTCGGCGTGCTGCTGGGACGCTTTGTATGTGGCTTTCTGTGCCCGTTTGGCTGGCTACAAGAGCTGCTGCACAAGATTCCCGGCAAAAAGTTCTCCACGAAAAAGCTCAAGCCGCTCACGTACATCAAGTACGTCGTGTTGCTGTTTGCCGTGGTGCTGCTGCCCGTCTTGGTGGTTAACGACGTGGGCATGGGCGACCCGTTCTTTTGTAAGTACATCTGTCCACAGGGTGTGCTCGAGGGCGCCATTCCGCTGGCCATTGCCAATGCCGGCATTCGATCTGCGCTGGGGCAGCTCTTTACCTGGAAACTTGTCGTTCTCATTGCCGTGGTAGTGCTGAGCGTTTTGTTCTATCGCCCCTTCTGCAAATGGATTTGCCCGCTCGGCGCATTCTATGCGCTCATGAATAAGGTGTCCTTGTTGGGGATTCAGGTCGACGCGTGCAAATGCATCTCGTGCGGCAAGTGTTCAAGGGTTTGTCAGATGGACATTGATGTGGTCCGCGCGCCCAATCATGCCGAATGTATCCGGTGCGGAAAGTGCATCGGGGCCTGTCCTGTCGATGCCATCAGCTATCGCTATGGCCTGGATGTGTCGGCGGAAAAGCTTCCCTTGACCGCCGATAAAAAGTAAACAAGCTTCGACAAAACGGAGGAATGACTATGAAGCTTTCTAAGATTGCGGCCCTGTTTATGGTGCCGGTGCTGGCCTTGTGTCTTGTGGCGTGCTCGGCACCTGGCGGCAATGCGAGCGAATCTGCGAGCTCCGATCCTAAGATCGCAGAACTCACTGCGCAGAAGCCGGCCAATGCCGACGAGGCCGCCGAGCTGTATGCGAAGCTCATGCAGAAGGAGAACGAGATCTTTTCGAGTGATAACGCGCTGTGGGAAAAGGTATTCAATGCGGCAAATAAAGACTCGGCAATGATTGAGGATGGCAGCAATTACGGCGATTTCCTGCTCAAGACCATCGATGGTGCCAAGGATGAGTTCACGGCGGATGAGCTTAAGATGCTCAAGGCCGGTGCACAGCAGATCAAGGAGATCGAGGACAAGCTCGAGAGCTTGGAGAAGGAGTTCCCCGGCTGTGGAAGCACGCCGAGCGCAGGCGAGAGCGTTGACGCTTCGGCCGCTGGCATGACGGCTGGTGCCAATGCTTCGAGCGAGGCGACGAAGTTCCCCAGCTTTACGGGCAAGGACCTGGATGGCAACGACGTGAGCAGCGACGAGCTGTTCTCTAAGAACAAGGTCACCGTCATGAACTTCTGGTTCACCACTTGCAAGCCGTGCGTGGGCGAGCTGGGCGATCTTGAGAAACTGAATCAGGAGCTTGCCAAGAAGGGCGGTCAGGTCGTGGGCGTCAATTCCTTTACGCTCGATGGCAACAAGGGCGAGATTGCAGATGCCAAGGACGTGCTGAGCAAGAAGGGCGTGACATATAAGAACATCTGGTTCAAGTTGGATAGCGAGGCCGGTAAGTTTACGTCAAATTTGTTCTCGTTCCCGACAACGTATGTTATCGATCAGAATGGCAACATCGTAGGGGATCCAATCGTGGGAGCCATCAGCTCCGCCGAGCAGCGCGCAGCACTCGACAAGCTTATCGACCAGGCGATTGCGAATAGCGAGCAGTAAAAAACGCGTAAAGCATGGCGAGGATCGTGCGCCGCTGTGCGAAGTAGTTCGCTACCTTTCAAGATAAGCTCCACCATATAGAGGTCCCGCTCGGGACCTCTTTTTTGGGCACCATCACGTTCGTTTTTTGGCGCGGTTCGTTACATTCCTCACTGGCGCCGGCAAAAATGGGGATAGAGTAGGACAAACGCGTCGAATACGAACGGCGGGGGAGAGCGGGCAGGGTGCCTGCGCGGGAGAGGTTGCCGTCCATGCTGGAGCTCAAAGGTATTTGCAAAAGGTACGTTACGCAGTCGTTTACGCAGGTGGCGCTCGACAGCGTGAGCCTGTCTTTTCGCGATAACGAGTTCGTGGCCATTCTGGGACCTTCGGGGTCGGGCAAAACCACGATGCTCAATGTTATCGGCGGACTGGATCACTTTGATTCTGGCGACCTGCTGATTGACGGCATCTCGACCAAGGACTTCCGCGACCGCGATTGGGACGCCTATCGCAACAACCGCATCGGATTTGTGTTCCAAAGCTATAACCTCATTCCGCATCAGACCATTTTGGAAAACGTGGAGCTGGCGCTTACGCTCACGGGCGTGGGACATGCCGAGCGCCGCCAGCGTGCGCGCGAGGCGTTGGAGAAAGTTGGCCTGGGCGAGCACGTTAACAAGCGCCCGAGCCAGCTATCGGGAGGACAGATGCAGCGCGTGGCGATTGCCCGTGCCCTGATCAACGATCCCGAGATCGTGCTGGCAGACGAGCCGACCGGCGCCCTGGACTCAACGACATCCGTGCAGGTCATGGATTTGCTCAAGGACGTGGCACGCGACCGTCTAGTTATTATGGTCACGCACAATCCCGAGCTGGCGTACCAATACGCCACGCGCATCGTCAACCTGGCGGATGGCAAGATCACCGACGATTCCGATCCTTTTGATGTCGCTGACGCCGCGCGTCGCGAGGCTAAGCCCACGCGCAAAACCTCGATGAGCTTTGTGACGGCGCTGGGGCTTTCTGCCCGCAACCTTATGACCAAGAAGGGCCGCACGGCCATGACGGCCTTTGCGGGCTCGATTGGCATTATCGGTATCGCGGCGATTCTGGCGCTGTCCAACGGCGTGAACAATTACATCAAAAAGGTCGAGGAGGATACGCTCTCGAGCTACCCACTCACCATTTCCAAGCAGGATTACGACCTGTCGTCCATGATGGGCGGGCAGGGGGCTGCGGATGATGACTCGCCTGAAAACGTGGATTCGTCCGACGACAGTGCCGGCGGCAAGGCTAAGGGAACCGATAAGATTCCTGTGGTCACGGCCGTAAAGGATATGTTTGCGAGCGTTAAGTCCAACGACATGACGAGCTTTAAGGCATGGCTCGATGCCGGTGGCGACGGCATTGATAAAGAGGTCAACGCCATTCAGTACGGCTACGGTGTCTCGCCGGTTGTCTATCGTGCCGGCAAGGGCGATGAGAAACCTGTTCGGCTGGTGCCCAACGCCATGACCGAGGCCATGAGCGGAGGCGCGAGCTCGGCGGCAACGGTGAGCATGGAATCCATGGGAACCTCGGTCTTTAACGAGATGATCGACGACCAGAGCTTGCTCGACAGCCAGTACGATGTCGTGGCGGGGCATTGGCCTACGTCTGCTAACGAAGCCGTGATGGTGCTTTCGAGCCGCGGTACGGTGGGCGACTATACGCTCTACAGCATCGGTGCGCTGGATATCGATGAGCTCAATGATCTGGTAAACAGCGCTATGACGGCTGACGGTGGGGTCGAAACGCCCGAGACCGGCACCGACTTTACCTACGACGATGCTCTGTCCACGACGTTTAAGGTGCTGTCGCCGGCCGATGCCTATCGCAAAAACGAAGAGACTGGCATGTGGACTGACATGTCTGGCGACGCCGACTTTATGGCAGCCAAGGTTGCCGACGGTATCGACGTGCACATTGTGGGCGTGGTACGACCCAACGAGACCGCCAACGCGAGCGCGTTGTCCCCGGGCATTGCCTACACGCATGCGCTGACTCGCCAGCTTATGGAGCGCGCCGCAAATTCGCAGATTGTGCAGGAGCAGCTCGCCCACCCCGAGACGGATGTCTTTACGGGCAAGTCTTTCGATGAGCTGCAAGGCGAGGCCAAACAAGGAGTGGATCTGGGCAGCATGTTCAGTGTGGACGAGGCAGCGCTCAAGAGCGCGTTCTCGTTCGATACCTCCGCGCTCTCGGGTGTTGCCGGCGGTATGGACCTGTCGGGTCTTGACTTGTCCGGGCTGGACATTGACCTTTCGGGCGTAGGCAGGGACATCGACTTCAGCGACATCATGGCCAAAGCGCCGGCACCAGATTTCTCGGGCATCTTTGACGGTCTGGAGCTCACGCCCGAGCAAATGCAGCAGGTGGGAACGCTTGCCAACCAGCTGTTTGAGGGATTTTTGCAGTCTGATCAGTTTAAGGCGCTGTCGCCCGAAGATCTTAAGGACGCATCAAAGCTCGCTGCCGCATTCTCGGCGTATCTTGAGAATGACGCGGCGGCCCAGCAAATCCTGGCCCAGCTCAAAGCCCTCGGCGGCGATGCCCTGGCCGAGCGCCTGCAGCAGGCGATGACCGACTATGTGCAAAAGCAGCTGGCTCCGTATTTGCAGCAGGCTATGGATCAGGTGATGAAGTCGATCAGCGATCAGATTGCGGCGACGGTGTCAGCTCAGCTCAAGATAGGCGCGGCAGGGCTCATGGGCCAGATGGCGACGCAGATGTCTTCGAGTTTTGCCAACCTGGCGAGCGCCATGCACGTGGATGCGAGCGCCTTTGCTCGTGCCATCCATTTCAACATGGACGCCGAAGACCTGAGTTCGCTCATGATGAGCTATGCGAAGGCGTCGAAGCTCACCTACGACAACAATCTGACCACGTTGGGCTATGCGGATGAGGCCGACCCCATCTCGGTCAAGATTTTCCCGCGCGACTTTGAGGCCAAGGAGCGTGTGCTCGATCACATCGATGCGTACAACAAGCAGGTCAAAGCCGCCGGCCACGATGAACAGGCGATCTCGTACACCGACTACATGGGCATCATCATGGGTTCGGTGACCGACATCGTGAACACCATCAGCTTGGTGCTCATCGCATTCGTGAGCATCAGCCTGGTGGTGAGCTCCATCATGATCGGCATCATCACCTACATCAGCGTGCTGGAGCGCAAAAAGGAGATCGGCATCCTACGAGCTATCGGCGCGTCAAAGCGCAACGTGGCCAACGTGTTTAACGCCGAGACCTTTATTGAGGGGCTTATCGCCGGCGTCTTTGCCATTGTCGTCGTGGTGCTCGTGAGCTTTCCGGTTAATGCCTGGGCACTTGCTGCCAAACAAGTACCCAACCTGATGAGTCTGCCCGTGCAGGATGCGCTGGTGCTCATCGCAATTTCGGTGCTGCTGACGGTTGTCGCTGGCCTGCTGCCGGCCCGTAGCGCATCCAAAAAGGATCCCGTGGAAGCCCTGCGCTCCGAATAATGTGACAAAGGGACAGTCCCTTTGTCACATCCCTCTCCCTGCACCTAGTTTGCTTTGCCCATCAGCGTGATGCGGATGGTTGGATGGGTGTACTCGTCAAACTCGTCCTCAGGTTCCGTGTCAAACGAGTAATACGCCTTGATGGGGTCGTCACTCGTCCTGATAGAGATTCTCTCGTAGAGCGAGCCGTTCAAAAAAGCCTGCCTAAACTCTTCGGGGAGCTTCTGCGCTGCTAGGAGCTTGGGGCTTGCGGTCTTGACGTCTATAGTTTGGACGACAGAGGAAAGCTCGCCAAGGTCGAGCTCGATACGGGCGAGGTTGTCCTCGAGGCTCGCATCGGGGTCGACCTCTGCCGCGTAGCTCACTTCCGTGAGCGTCCCCTTGTTGTCAAAATCCAGGTACGTATAGGTCTTCTGGGCATCGGAGTCGCCGTCGTGCAGATAGCCGCGGACGTGGTAGCCGTAATCTTGATATCGCTCGCAGGGGTCGTCGGCGGACGCGTACTCGCATGCGGGCTCTAATGCCTTGCGTGCGATAGCGATCTGCTCGGCCACGGCAGCGGCGTTCTCCTTCATCTCGATGTTTCCCTGTGCCAGCTGCGGGATATAGGCACCGCAAACGATTGCGAGGGGCAGCGCCACAAGCGCGACGATCCACTTTTTTGCATGGGGGATAGGCACGCCACAGGCCTCTGCCATGGCCTTCGCGTTGGCAAAGCTCTCGGTAAGCACGTCTGCCGCGGTGGCGACGGCGCCTACGGCAGCGGCGACTTCTGCCGCGCCGCCCAGGTTGCGCGCGGTCTCGTTGTCGCTGTTCTTGAGCAGGCGTGCGGCGGCCTGCGTGCCAACAACGCCTGCGATTTGTGCTGAGCGGTCTTTCTCGCCCTGCTCGACGGCGAGCCGGCGCTGCATTTCCTTCCACTGCTTGCCGCGCATGCCAAAGCGCGGGGCGAGAGCGCAGTAGCAGAATATGACGAGCTCGATGGCGGTGAGCACCAAGGCGGTCATCATGCCCGTCTCTTGGAAGCCTTTGTGATGGAAGACAATGTCATCGATCATTTCGAAAGGAATGATCGATAAGGGCAGCACGAATGTCATGGCAAGCGCCGCGCCGGCAACCTTGGGACAGATGCAGTATCGCTGGATGCGCTTACGTTCTTGTTCGGTGAGCCGCTGCATAAGGTCCTCGACTCTCATCGTTTTCGGGGGGGGGCAATGCGCACGCGCTTTTGAGTATAAATGAGTGGAGGGTGTCTGCTGTTCAAACATAGTGGCCAACAGCGTGGTATTGGTGATTGTTGCGCGGTGACTGCTGGAGGGCTGGTTGGCATCAAGTAGCTGCCTCCGCCTTGTGGGCCGCCTCAAGGACAAGGCATAATGCATGTGACAAAGGGACGGCCCCTTTGTCACATTGATCTGAGAGTAGATGTTGATGATTCTTTCGCTTGCCCCCATGGAGGGGATTACCGGGCATGTGTTCCGTCGCGTGCATGCGGAGTGCTTCGGTGCGCTCGATTGCTATTACACGCCGTTTTTGCCGCCGCCGCGGGTGGGAAACCGCTTTGGCGGCAAGGCGTTTAAGGAGATTGATCCTGCCAATAACCAGGGGCTCAACGTAGTGCCTCAGCTGATGTCCAAGAACGCGGACGAGTTTGTGTGGGCGGCGCAGGTGCTTGCCGACATGGGCTATCGTGAGGTCAATCTCAACTTGGGTTGTCCCTCGGGTACGGTTGTTGCCAAGGGCAAGGGCTCGGGCTTCTTGCGTAATCTCGACGAGCTCGAGGTGTTCTTGAGCGATGTGTGCGAGCGGTCGCCGTTGCCGGTATCGGTAAAGACCAGGCTGGGGCTGGAGAGCGACGACGAATACGAGCGCGTGCTCGATCTGTATTGCCGCATGCCGCTGGCAGAGCTGATTGTGCATCCGCGCGTACAAAAGGACCGCTATACAGGCTCGCCGCGCAAAGAGTTCTATGGCGAGACGTTGGATCGGGCGCCGTTTCCGGTCGCCTATAACGGTGACATTTTTGATTTAGAGGACATGGATGCGCTGGTGGAGGCCTATCCCGGTACACGTCATGTGATGCTGGGGCGTGGCTTGCTTGCGAACCCCGCGCTGGCTCGCATGGTCAAGGGCGGCCCTGCTGCAACGGCTGCTGAGCTGCAGCGCTTCCACGACACGCTGTTTGCGGCCTATGGAGAAGAGATTGGCGGCAATGCGGTCTTTCGCATGAAGGAGTGGTGGTTCTACGCCAAATGCGCCTTCGCCGACCCCGCTGCCGTTCACAAGTTCGTACGTAAGACCAAAAAGGTCGACGAATACCGCGCCGCCGTCGAGCGCGTCTTTCGCGAGCAGCCACTTGCACCCATAGCCCGCTTCCACGGCTAGTTAGTCATCGGGGACGTTCTTTAACGGCTAGTCATTTAAGAACGTCCCCGATGACTATGTTGCAAAAGCTGTACGTCAGCATCCAAAGATGTCGAAAAATGTCGACTTTGGATGCTG
>UMBF01039183.1_pt1 | contig 15481 bp, 15 predicted proteins | sample 1963901 | NCBI WGS metagenome assembly UMBF01 (sample SAMEA4835935, study PRJEB28245) | human gut metagenome | biome: gut microbiome; material: fecal sample | place: Denmark | collected 2008 | reverse complement strand
CGGGCCCAGGACGGTGCCTGCCGGGCAAGGGCCAGGTCGTACCGCTGGTCCAGCAGCTCTGCGTCAATAAAGCCCTGGATCACCGCCAGCATCTCCGACGCCGCCGTGCCCATGCAGCAGGGATTCTCCTCCGCACCGGGCAGCTGCGCCTCCTCCGCCAGCGTCAGTCCGCCGGAGGTCTGGACCTCCTGGGGCGTCCCGGTCTGGCCCGCCGGCTCCGGCGCGGCGTCCGCCGCTTGGACGGAAGTTCCGGCACTGTCCGCCTCTGCGGCAGCGCTTCCGCCGGACGTCAGATCCGCCAGGGCCGGCACTTTCTGCTCCTTCCAGCCGGGATACGGCTCCAGCTCCGGTGCCACCCGCTGCCAGATCCGGTCGTACTGGCGGTAATCATAAGGTTTGGGCGTATGTAGCGATTGTTCCATGGTGGTCCCTCCTTTTCTACCCAGCATATGCGCCGGAGGCGATTTTCGTAACAGTTGCAAATGCACCATCTCTTTTTCTGCCCATTGGATAAAATAACCTTGAAAACATTGTCTTTTCATTGCATTTTCCCGCCGGTTCTGCTAGAATAGACAAGCTATAAGCAGCTTTAGGAAAAAAGGAGGTTCCTGATCTCATGCTGGAACTGAAACATGTCTGCTATGCGGTCCAGGAAGGGGACGCACAGCTCGGCATTTTAAACGACATCTCTTTGACCATCGGCGATCACAAGCTGGTGGTGTTTACCGGCCCCAACGGCGGCGGCAAGACCACACTGGCCAAGATCGTCATGGGCCTGGTGCAGCCCACCTCCGGCCAGATCCTCTGGAACGGACAGGACATCACCGGCCTGAGCATCACCGAACGGGCCCGGCTGGGTATCAGCTACGGCTTCCAGCAGCCCCCCCGCTTCAAGGGGCTCACGGTACGCCGCCTGCTGACCATCGCCTCCGGCAACGAAAAGCTCTCCAAGGACCAGTGCTGCCAGTACCTGACGAAGGTGGGCCTGTGCGCCAACGACTACCTGGACCGGGAAGTGGACGCCAGTCTCTCCGGCGGCGAGGTCAAGCGCATTGAAATCGCCACCATCCTGGCCCGGAACAGCCAGCTGATGATCTTCGACGAGCCGGAGGCCGGCATTGACCTGTGGAGCTTCGCCCGTCTGACGGAGACCTTTGAGCAGATCCATGCCGCCGGCAGCGCCACCATGATCATCATCTCCCATCAGGAGCGCATCATCTCTTTGGCGGACGAGGTCATCGTGGTGGGTGACGGCGCCATCCGCCACCGGGGCTCCGCCCAGGAGATCCTGCCCCAGATTCTGTCCGATACGCTGGGCGCCTGCCCGGTGCTGAGCAAAGGAGGTGCCGCACAATGATGGAAACGGAAGTGGATCGCGAGCTTCTGGAGAAGATCGCGGACATGTTGGGAAAGCCCGTAGGGGCATTCAATATCCGCAAGGACTGCGGCTGTGACGGACGCCAGTCCACGGAGCATATCAAAATCGACAACCGGACTGACGGCAAGAGCGGAATCGACATCCATATCCTGGACGGCACGGTGGGCGAGACCTGCCACATTCCGGTCATCATCACCAAGCCCGGTGTCCAGGAGACGGTGTACAACGACTTTTACATTGGGGAAAACTGCAACGTTGAGATCGTGGCCGGCTGCGGCATCCACAACTGCGGTGAGCAGGACTCCCGTCACGACGGTGTCCACACCTTCCGCATCGGCAAGAACTCCCACGTCCACTATTCGGAAAAGCACTACGGCGAGGGCGACGGCAAGGGCGGCAAGATCATGAACCCCCAGACCATCGTCTACCTGGAGGAGGGTGCCTCCATCCAGATGGACACCGTCCAGATCCGTGGCGTGGACTCCACCAAGCGATACACCAAGATTGTCTGCGGCAAGGGTGCCGAGGCCGTGGTCACCGAGCGTCTTCTGACCCACGGGGAGCAGGTTGCTGAAAGCGACATGGTGATCGAGCTCAACGGCGAGGACGCCAAGGGCCGGGTCATCTCCCGCTCCGTGGCCCAGGACTCCTCCAGCCAAGTGTTCCGCCCCTGTGTGGTGGGCAATGCCAAGTGCTTCGGCCATGTCCAGTGCGACTCCATCATCATGGGCAACGCCAAGATCAGCTCCGTGCCGGAGATCGCCGCCAACGACACCGAGGCCCAGCTGATCCACGAGGCCGCCATCGGCAAGATCGCCGGCGAACAGCTTTTGAAGCTGGAGACGCTGGGGCTCACCGAAGAGGAAGCCGAGGACTGCATCCTCAAAGGCTTCCTGGCCTGACCGACAAGTTCAAAGGCGATGCAGCGGCACGGCGGAGCTCCCGCCGTGCTGCTTTTGCATCCGGGTGCACTGCCCGGTATTTTTTGTTTTTTAGTACTTGACAATACATAGTAGCTGGTATAGTATAGCTGTCAAAGGGGGGCTGTTATGAACGCGCAGTTCAAAAAGGGCGTGCTGGAGCTGATCGTGCTGGAATCCGTCCGCAAGCGGGACATGTACGGCTACGAACTGGTGGCCGAGGTATCCAAAGTGGTGGACGTGAATGAGGGCACCATCTACCCCCTGCTCAAGCGGCTGACCAATGAGCACTACTTTGAGACCTATCTCCGGGAATCCTCGGAGGGGCCGCCCCGAAAATACTACCATCTTACCGCTGCCGGAATCTTGTACCGGGACACTTTGGAAGCGGAGTGGCTGCACTTTTCGCAGCAGGTCAATGCATTTTTGGAGGAGCATCAGGAATGAACAAACAGGAATTCTTGAACGAGCTGCAATCCCGCATCCGGATTCTGGAGGAGGCGGAGCAGCAGGATATTCTGGCCGAATACGCGCAGCACATCGACCTGCGCACTGCTGCCGGTCTTTCCGAGGAGGAGGCCATCCGGGACTTCGGTGATCTGGAGGAACTGGCCGCAGAAATTCTGGAGGCGTATCATGTAGACCCCAGCCGCGTGGATGCGCCGTCCCCCCAGCCTCTCGCCGGGGTTTCCTCCGGACTGAAGCGGACCGCCGGTCGCTGCCGGCTCTGTTTCCACCGGCTGGGCGGCGGCATCCGGGGCCTGGCGGTGCGGATCGCCGCCAGGTGGAGCCGCTTCTCGCAGCGTCTGCACGGTCTTCGCCGTACCCCGACTTCCCGACCCGCTGATGCCGCAGACACCGGAAAGGCGTCCTCCCGCACCTCCCGGCTCCGCCTCATCCGCGCCGGAGCCGCCCGGAGCATCCGCAGACTGGGCCGTCTGTTCCGGGAGCTGGCGCGCCTGGCCTGGAACCTGCTGCTGTTGCTCATCGCCCTGCCCTTCGCGGCGGCGGGGGTACTGGCGATTTTGAGCATCGGCGTCCTGGCAGTGCTGCTGGTCCAGGGGTATCCCCTGGCGGGGCCGCTGCTGTGCTGTCTGGGATTGGCCCTTTGCTGTGCCGCTTTGGTAGGCCTTGGGACCACGCTGATCTGGAAGCGTCGGAGCGGCAGCACCTCCGACGCAGTGCCCCGGAATCCCGGCGTTTCCACCCCCGCCCCGTCTCACTCCCTTGTGCCCACAGAAAGCCACAATGAGGAGGTGTCCGTCCATGCGTAAGGTCCGTCTTATACTGCTGGGCGTTTTGTGCGCCGGACTGCTGGTGTGCGGTATCGGTGCCGGCGTGACCCTGACAGAGGTCTCCGCCTTCTCCTACGGCGGGCAGCAGCTGCTGGAAAGCGCCCAGCTCCGCAGCCAGAGCCTCACCGTCACACTGGATCTGCCGGAGAGCACCATCTACCTGGAAGACCTGCTCTACGGCTGGGGATCTGACGTCCGCCTGATGGACGTCTCCCGCCTGGAGATCCGTGACGACGTCCCCGCCGGGACCCTGCGCCTGGACGCTACCTACGACTCGGCGGGGCCGGAACTTGCGGTCTGGGACGACTCCTGGGAGGAAGGAAATCTGGAGTGGGTTCATCTGAGCTGGCAGTCCACCGATGACTTGGCGATGCTGTTTTCCTGCAAGGACCAGGTTCTCTCCGACCTTCGGGCGCACAGGCTGACCTCCTATGTGCCTGCGGAGCTGCGGGAGGTTGTGGTCGCCGTAAATCCCGCCGACGCGGACCGGATTGTCCTGCCCTGACAGTACCGAAACAGCGCCGGAAACGCATAAGCGTTCCCGGCGTTTTTCACATTCCCTTGTATTCGGCGGCAAAACATGGTAAGGTAGGCACCATGGAACCGTTTGAATTGATTCGCTCCCGCCGCAAAACGCTGGCGCTGGAGATCACAAAAGACTGCCGGGTTCTGGTTCGGGCACCCCGGACCCTCTCCCGGGAACGCATCGACGCCTTCGTGGCCAGCCATCAGGACTGGATCGCCCGCCATCTGGAGCGTCAGCGCCTCCGGGCCGCCAGCGCCCCACCCGCCCCCACTCCGGCAGAGATCGAGGCCCTGAAGGCTCGGGCCCGGGCAGTTTTGCCGCCCAAAATTGCATATTGGAGCGAGAAAATGGGCGTGACCCCCACCGGCTTCCGAGTGACCACAGCCAAGACCCGGTACGGCAGCTGCAGCGCCAAAAACAGCCTCTGCTTTTCCTGCTTTTTGATGAACAGCCCGGAGGATGCCATTGAGCTGGTGGTGGTTCACGAGCTGTGCCACATCCGTGTCAAGAATCACGGCCCGGCCTTTTATTCCCTGCTGGAGCACTATCTCCCAGATTACCGGGAGCGGAAACAGCACCTGCGCTGACAGCAGGCGGGGCCGCCGCACAGCGCGGTGAACGCATGAAAAACCGGCCCCCGAACAGGAATTCCTGTTCGGGGGCCGGTTTGTTTTCACAGCGTTTCCCGGGAAAGTGCCCCGCTCAAATCAGATCGTGCAGCTTGAGCACCATCTGGATCTTGGCCCGGGCGTTTTCATTGTGGCGTCTGACCTGCCGGCACAGTTCGTCCGCGTCACCCGCCTGCATGGCCCGGTACATGTCCTCATGCTCCTGGATTCCCTCCACGGTCTTGTCCCGGGGCTGCTTTCCAAAGAGATATGCCGCATAGGTATGGGTATTGAGCTGCCGGTACATCTGCACCGCCGCCTGACTGCCGCTGGCGGTCATGTAGAGTTCATGGAACTGGCGGTCCAGCTCATAGGTTTGGAAATACTCTTCCGGAGAGGCAAAGATCTTCACCAGCCTCAGGTTCTCCCGCAGATTCTCCTCCATTTTTTTCTGAAGCAAGGTGCTGCAGGACACCGCCTGAGCCGCCTGAGGCGCAAAATACAGCTCCATCATCAGCCGCAGCTCAAAGAGCTCGTCGATCTCCCGCCAGTGTACCCGACGGACCCGGTACCCCTTCCGGGGAATCCCCTCCACCAGGCGCTCCATCATCAGCCGGTTGAGCGCCTGCTTGATGGGCGTGGGACTCACCCCGTAACGCTGGCACAAAAGCGACAGGTTGATTTTCTCGCCGGCGGGCAGGACCTCCTCGATGATGTCCCTGCGGATACAGCGATAAGCAAGGTCCACCAGGGTGTCGTTCCCGCCCCGCTTGGCTGCCTCTATCGGCGTCTCTTCCCTTCCGGGGGCCGCCGCTGCGGTCCCGTTTCCACCGGGCCGCATCTGCTCAGCCCAGCCAGTCGAAGTGGAAGCTCCCTTCCTTGTCGGTGCGGCGGTACGTATGGGCACCGAAGCAGTCCCGCTGAGCCTGCAGCAGGTTCATGGGGCCTTCGGCATCCCGATAGCCGTCAAAATAGGCAAGGCTGGCAGAGAAGGCCGGTGCTGCCACACCGCATGCCGCGGCAGTGGTCACCACCTGACGCCAGGCGGGCTGATAGGCCGCCAGCTTACCGGCGAAGTAATCGTCCATCAGCAGGTTCTGGGGAGGCTGCGGCGCCCGATAGGCCTCGGCGATGCGCTCCAGGAAGGCGGCGCGGATGATGCAGCCGCCGCGGAACAGCAGTGCGATGCCGCCCAGATCCAGATTCCAGTCATACCGCTCGGAGGCCGTTTTCAGCAGCGCAAAGCCCTGGGCATAGGAGCAGATCTTAGAGGCATACAGCGCCTGGCGGATGGCCTCCAGGAACGCGGCGCGGTCACTGCCGGTGAAGGGCGCGTGCTCACAGCCGTAGCGCTCCTTGGCAGCGGCCCGTTCGTCGGACTTGGCGGACAGATCCCGGGCAAACACCGCCTGGGCGATGGTGGGCAGGGGCACGCCCAGGGACAGGGCCTCCTGAACGGTCCACATACCGGTGCCCTTGCTGCCGGCGATGGGGGCGATCATATCCACCAGAGCGTTGCCGGTCTCCGGGTCCTTGACGGTCAGGATGTGGGCAGTGATGTCCACCAGGTAGCTGGAGAGCTCCCCTTCATTCCAGGCCTTGAACTGCTCGGCGATCTCCGCGGCGGACATGCCCAGCAGTTTGCGCATCAGGTAGTAGGCCTCGCAGATCAGCTCCATGTCACCGTACTCAATGCCGTTGTGGGTCATCTTCACAAAGTGGCCGGCGCCGCCGGGCCCGATGTAAGCACAGCAGGGGTCCTCGCCCACATGGGCGGCAATGGTGGTCAGGAACGGCTCCACCTGGGCGTAGGCGTCCTTGTCGCCGCCGGGCATCAGAGCCGGACCGTGACGGGCGCCTTCCTCACCGCCGGAGACACCCATACCCATGAAGTTGATGTTCTTCTGGGCACACGCATCGTGGCGGCGGACCGTATCAGGATAGTGGGAGTTGCCGCCGTCGATGACGATATCGCCGGGCTCCAGATAGGGCATCAGGCCCTCCAGCACAGCGTCCACCGCCGCGCCGGCCTTGACCATCAGCAGAATCTTCCGGGGCTTTTCCAGCACAGAGCAAAGCTCCTCCAGCGTGGCACAGCCGGTGACGGTATATCCCGCCTCCTTGCCCGCATCCACAAAGACCTTGGTGGGTTCGCTGCTGCGGTTGTAGCCCGCCACGGAAAAGCCGTGCTCCGCCAGGTTCAGTGCCAGGCCCCGGCCCATGACCGCCAAGCCCGCAACGCCGATTTGATACTTCATGATTCTTCCTCCTTATTAATCGTTGGGATTTTCCCGCTATCTGGAAACCACATAGGGACAATCGCGTCCATTTAAAAGATCCAGCGCATTCTGCGCCGCCATCATGCCCATGCGATACCCGGCCTCACAGGTGGCCGCGCCGGCATGGGGCGTCAAAACACAGTTGGGAAGACCGGCCAGAGGACTTGCGCAGGCAGGCTCCGTCTCAGTGACGTCCAGACCCGCCGCGCCGATCTTCCCTGTCCGCAGCGCCTCATAAAGGGCGCTTTCATCCACCAGGCCGCCCCGGGCGGTATTGACCAGAACCGCCCCCGGCTTCATCTCCGCCAGGCGCGCCCGGTCCACCAGGTTCCGGGTCTCTTCGTTGAGAGGACAGTGGAGCGTGATAAAATCAGACTCCCGGAAAAGCGTGTCCAGATCCACATATTGCCCGCCGTGGGCGGAGAGGAAATCCTCGTCGGGGTAAGCGTCGTAGGCCAGCACGTTCATCTCAAAACCGGCGGCACGGCGGATGACCCCCTTGCCGATCCGGCCGGTGCCCACCACGCCCAGGGTCTTTTTCCACACCTCCACACCGGTGACAGGCTTTTCCGTTCTCCCGGCCCGGATCACTCCGTCCATGCGGCACACCTGCCGGGCGGCGCAGAGCATCAGCGCCATGGCCAGGTCGGCCACGGAATCACTGTTGGCCCCCGGCGTGATGGTCACCCGGATGCCCAGCTCCCGGGCCGCCTCCAGGTCCACCTGGTCATACCCCACGCCGTAGCGGGAGATGACCCGGAGTTTTTTGGCTGTGGAGAGCAGCGCGCGGTCATAGGGCTCCAGCCCCGCGATCACCGCGTCCGCCTGGGGCAAATATTCCGCCAGCTGGGCAGTGAGGTCGCCGCCGTCTCTCTGCAGGCGCACCACTTCACAGCCGTTTTCCTCCAGCAGCCGAATGGGTGCATCATCTGTTTGGGCAAAGGTGCGGGGCGTTGCCAATACCAAATACTCTGCCATGGTCTCCGCTCCTCACCGGCCGCTGCGGCGTCGGTGCCGCCTCAGGTCTATTCTCATGGGTCAGTCCCCTTCCCGTTCGTTGAGCTTGGCAAGCTGGCGCTCATACTGCTCCAGATACATCTGGAACCGCTTTTCATAGAGTTCATGCATCTCGGGGTCGGGGATCAGGGTCTCGGTGGCGTCCGCCCGGTAATCCTCGATGTGCTCGATGCAGCCCAGGTTCTCCATAGCCAGCATGGCCGCGCCCAGGATGGAGGCATGGGGCATATCCGCACACTCCAGGGACCGGCCGAAGATGTCCGCGCACATCTGCATCCAGTTCCGGGAGTTCAGGATGCCGCCGGAGAGCTGAATCTCCCGGGGCTCGCCGTTTTCCCGGCAGAGCATCTGATAGCAGTGATAGAGGTTGAAGAGGACGCCCTCCTGCACGCTGTGGTACATGTCGGCAGGACCGTGCTGGGGCAGCAGGTTGCAGAACCCGCCCCGCCACTCGTCGTTCCAGCCGGGGCAGCGCTCACCGAAGAGGAAGGGGAGAAAAATGGGCATATCCTCCACCTCACCCGCCTGGGCCTCGATGGCCTCATAGGGAATGTTGGGGGTGAAGAATTTGGTCTTCAGCCAGTCCAGGCAGTTGCAGGCACCGGAGGTAGCAGCGCCGGATAGCCAGCCGTTGGGAGAGAGATAGCACCAGGTACTGGGCTTTTTGGGCAGAATGGGCTTTTCCACCGACATCCGCAGTGCACCGCTGGTACCCACGGAGAAGGTCATCACGCCGGGCTTGAGCGCGCCGGCGCCCACCTGGTTGAGGGCGCCGTCCGGATAGCCGGGCAGCACCGGGGTGCCCTCCTTCACGCCCAGGAGCACCGCGCCCTCCCGGCTCAGGGGGAACATCTCCCGATAAGTGGTCAGGCGGCACAGCTGGTCCTCCCGAACTCCCACCATCTCCAGAGACGCCGGGTCCCACTGACGGGTATGTACATTCAAAAGGCCCTCGCCGGAGGCAATAGAGTCGGACACCGCCCACTGTCCTGTGAGTTTATAGACGTTGTAGGTACTCTGGGAGCAAAAGAGCTTGTCACTCAGGTCCAAGCCCCGTTTTTTCAGATCCAGCAGTTTGAAGGCCGGATAAATGGCATGGACCATACAGCCTGTGCGCTGGTAGAAATCCGTGCAGAACGCCTCGTCCGCCCGCAGTTTCCGGGCGGTCTCCGCCGCGCCGGTGTAGGCCCAGGTCAGTGAGGGCGTCACCGGTTTTTTCGACTGGTCCAGGGTGATGATGGAATGCCAGGTGCCGCCGGTGGCCACGGCGTCGATCTGCTGGTCCGCCGCCAGCCGGCGGGCCACCTCCGCCGTTTTTCCGAACACGGCCTCGGGGTCCTGGGCACCGGTGGCACCCTGCTCGATCCCCTCCGAATAGGGTTCACTGAGCATCCCAACCACGCCGTCCTTACTGTCGTACAGCATGGCCTTGGCCGATGTGGTGCTGGATTCAATGGCTAAGATACGCATGGCTCCTCCTTTTCCTCATCAATTTAACTTGATAAATTTTTAGATTTTATTTTATAGATTTCAAATTTCTTGTGTTCATTTTAGCACGTTTTCCCGGGGTGTCAATTCTGTGGGTTTCCCTTTCCGCAATCTTGTAGGGACCGCCAAAAACGCCTTCCTTTTTTTGGTGCTCTTTTCCGGCACACCGCCGCATACTTCGTCAAAAAACGGTCATTCTGAGTAGAGAATCCCAAAAATCAGTAACCGGAGGTGCCTATTTGATGTTTTCCTTTCAACGCCGGCCGGGGCCGCTGGCAATCCTCTGCGCAGCGCTGCTGCTCTCGGCGATGCTGCTCTGGCCGCTGAGCCGGCAGTCCTCCTCTCTGCCTGCCGCCGGAGATGCTGCCGTTGCCGTCTCCACCGACAACTGGGGACTTTCCTTCCCCACCGAGGGGCAGTCCCCGGTGGGGAACGCCACCGTAGAGGAGCTGGCACAGTACAACGCCTATTACCTGGGCGACACCACCAAAAAGGTGATCTACCTCACTTTTGACTGCGGCTATGAAAACGGCTACACCGCCTCGATCCTGGACACGCTGAAAAAGCACAACACCCCGGCGGCTTTCTTTGTGGTTGGCAACATGATCGAGTCTGCCCCGGACCTGATCCGCCGCATGGTGGCGGAGGGGCACATCGTGGGCAACCACACCTATCACCACCCTGACATGTCCGCCATCAGCGACCAGGCCTCCTTCCAGAAGGAACTGGAGTCTCTGGAGGCTCTCTTCCAGGAGACCACCGGCCAGACCATGAGCAAATACTACCGCCCGCCCCAGGGAAAATACAACGTGGAAAATCTACGGCAGGCCAAGGCCCTGGGCTACAAGACCATTTTGTGGAGCCTTGCTTATGTGGACTGGTACGTGGATGACCAGCCCACGCCGGAGCAGGCCTATGCCAAGCTCCTGCCCCGCATCCACGACGGTGCCATCGTGCTGCTCCACTCCACCTCCCGCACCAACGCGGAGATTCTGGACGATCTGCTCACCAAGTGGGAGGAGATGGGCTTCACCTTCGCCTCTCTGGACCAGCTGCCCGGCAGCACAGTCTGACCGTTTCCCGGGGCCTGACGGCCCCGGGCCTTTTTCTACGTCCCGCTGCCGGGACGGCTCTCCCAGAGAAAGATTTACAGCAGCCGCTCTGGACGCAGAGCCCGGGGCGTGGTATGCTGGAAGCAGAATTTCTTTTGATACCGTGCAATAAACTGCGGTTTTGTTCCGTTATCTTAGTAGAACAGGAGGAATCCCGTATGTTCTTCTTGACTGTGGCGGCACCGCCGCCCGGAGAGGACGCCCTTTTAGACACGTACATCTCCCACATTGCCCTGGGGAGTCAGGACGCACTGGCGGCTTTGTACCAGCGAACCCACGCCGCCGTATATGGCTTTGCCCTGTCCATTTTGAAAAATGCGCACGACGCGGAGGATGTGCTCCAGGACGCCTACCTGCAGGTGTGGAACGGCGCCTCCGGCTACCGCTCCCATGGGAAGGCCATGGGCTGGCTGATGACCATCACCCGGAATCTGGCCCTGGACCGGCTGCGCCAGCACAGCCGCACCCAGACACTGCCCCACGAGGACTGGCAAGCCCTGCCGGAGGAGGCCTCCCCCGTCACCGCCGAGGACCGGATGATGCTGGAGGCCCTGCTCTCCGTTCTGGAGGACCAGGAGCGGCAGATCGTCACGCTCCACGCCCTCACCGGTCTCAAGCACCGGGAAATCGCCGCCCTGCTGGGACTGCCGCTGCCCACGGTGCTCTCCAAATACAGCCGGGCATTGAAAAAACTGCGCCTTGCATGGAAGGAGGCTGACTGACATGCGCGATCAGGAACTGGAAGAACGGCTGCGGACCGCCGTGGAACACGCAGCCCCCAACGCCCTGGACCGGATTCTCGCGTCCTGCGGCCCTCAGACACAAACCACCGCCGTGGTTCCCATGCGCCGCCCCCATGCCAGACGCCGCTGGGCCGCCCTGGCTGTGGCAGCGGCATTGGTGCTGGTGTGCGGACTGTCCTTCTGGCATGCAGGCAACTCCGTTGCCTCCGTGGTGTCTCTGGACGTCAACCCCAGCATCCAGCTGCAGGTAAACAGCAAGGAACGGGTACTGGCGGCCGATCCCCTCAACGAGGACGCCCAGGTCATCCTGGATGGCATGGACCTGAAGGGCACCCAGCTCAACGTGGCGGTCAACGCCATTGTGGGCTCTTTGCTCCAGCACGGCTATCTGGATAAAATCTCCTCCGCCATCCTCATCTCCGTGGAGGACCAGGACCTCCAGCGGGCCTCCCAGCTGGAGAGTTCCCTGACCGACACCGTCAACACCGCGCTGCAAAACGCCTCCTCCGGGGCGGCGGTCCTGAGCCAGGCCATTTCCTCCGACGCGGAGCTGGACTCCCTGGCCCGCTCCAGCAACCTCTCCGTCGGCAAGGCTGCCCTGATCCGGGACGTACAATCTCTCAACAGCTCTTTGGCCGTAGACGGCCTGGCTGCCCTCTCCGTAGAGGAGCTGGAGCAGCTCCGCCAGACCGGCGCCGCCCGGGGCCTGCCTATCGGCAAGGACGCAGCGGCCGCCGCCGCGCTGGCCTATGCCGGTCTGAGCGGGGACACCGCAGTGTGGGATGCGGACCCGGAGCTGGATGAGACCCCCGCCCACTATGAGGTGGAAGTGGAAACGTCCTTCGGCGAATTTGAGTACAATGTAGACGCCTACTCCGGCCAGGTCCTCAGCGGCCCGGCCAACATCCAGACTGCCGCGCCTCCCGCCTCCTCCGGCAGCACCGCCGGCATCACGGAGGCCCAGGCCAAGTCCATCGCCCTGACCGACGCCGGCGTACAGGAATCCGCCGCTCTGGGCCTGCAGGTCAAGCGGGACTGGGATGACGGCCGCCTCTTCTACAAGGTGGAGTTCCGGACAGACGGTCTGGAGTATGAGTACGAGATTCTGGCCGCCGACGGCACCATCTGGAGTGCGGAGCGGGACGGCGATGATGACTGGCACACTTCTTTCTCCGCCTCCTCCACCGTCTCCATCGACGCCGCAGCCGCCAAGAGCACCGCACTGGCCCACGCTGGTCTCAGCGCCTCCGCCGTAACCGGCTTCCAGTGCGAGCTGGACGAAGATGACGGCTGCTATCGCTACGAGATCGAATTCCGGGCCAACGGACAGGAATACGAGTATGAGATCGACGCCGCCACCGGCACCGTGCTCAAAGCCGAGATCGACGACTGACCCAGGCACATAAAAAAGGCATCCCCGCTATGGGGATGCCTTTTTTATGTAGGAATGTCTCCGGCAGGCCGGTCTTACAGCAGAGCCGGTACCAGCAAAATCGCCAGGAAGATCACGTTCCACAGCGTGAAGATCCCCAGATACCGCCCCCGGATATTTCCGGAGCGGCGGGCCATCTGCTTGTAGGAAATGAGGCTTGCCATAGAGGCGATCAGCGTGCCCAGGCCGCCGATGTTGGTGCCCACCAGCAGATCCTCCCACGCGTCCGTAAAGCCGGAGAGCAGCAGCGCCGCCGGTACATTGCTGATGATCTGGCTGATGCCCACCGACGCCAGCCGCACATGCCCTTCCAGCAGCTGGGCCACCAGATTGTGGAAGGCGGGAAAGCGCTTCATGTTGCCGATGAAGACAAAGAGGCACACGAAGGTTGCCAGCAGGCTGTAATCCACCCGCAGCAGCAGTTTCCGGTTCACCACCAGCACCGCCGCCAGGATCACCGCCAGCATCACCTCCGCCGGCAGCACGCCCAGCACCTCCAGCAAACACACCGCAAACAGCGCCAGCCACCCCAGCAGTCTCCGCCGGTCCAGGGGCTCCGTCTCCCCGCCGGTGTCCCCGGCGGCGATGGGCGCGCCCCGATAGCACAAACACACACTGCCCGCCAGCAGCACGCCGGAGAGGACGGTATAGGGCAGCGTCACCGCCAGGAACGCCCCCAGGGAAATACCGGAGACGGAGTAGAGATAAAGGTTCTGGGGATTGCCGATGGGGGTGAGCATGCTGCCCAGGTTCGCGGCGATGGTCATGAGCGTCACGGTACGGCACAGCGAGGCATCCATCCCCGTCAGATCCGAGAGCAGCAGTCCCAGGGGCACAAAGGTCAGGAGCGAAACGTCATTGGTGATGAACATGCTGCTGAAAAAGCAGAGAAACACCAGCATCAGCGCCAGCTGCCGCTGGGAGCGGATGCGGCGCAGCAGCGTCTGGCCCACCCGGCGGAACAATCCCATCTCCTGAAAGCCCGCCACCACGGTCATGAGGCAAAACAGCGTCAGCAGGGTGTCCTTATCCAGATACCCCGGGTACTGCCCGTCCGGCGGCACCAGAAAGCAGGAAAGCACCGCCAGGATGAACGCCAGGGAGAGCACCGTCTCCCGGCGGAAAAAGTTCCACAATTTTTTCAACATGGCTCCTCCGGTTCCGGCAGGTCCGTTTCCTTCCGGGCCTGCTCCAGATAATCCTGTTCCTCGGTTTTTTTGCTGGGGACGAACCCCTGGGCCGGCGTCCGGCGGCGGCCCTTGCTCTTGGCGTAGAAAAAGCCGGTGACGGAGAACACCACCGCGCCGATAAAGTTCACGAACAGGTCCTTCATGGTGTCGATGATGCCGATATCCACATAGCCGCCCACCCCCAGGCTCTGCCCGTTGATGACCACGTCCTGGATATTCGGGATGGTCACCACTTTGTTGGTCCGGGTGGGGTCCAGCAGCACCGAGTGGATGGAGTGGATTACCGTGTCCTTCTGCATGTCAAAGCCGAAAAAGTAGTCCATGCCAAACTCGAAAAACTCCCACAGCACCCCGATGGTCATGGAAAAGCAGAAGGCCACCAGTGCCAGGAAAAACGGCGAGAGGTGGAAGGTCAGCCGCTCGTCGTCATTGAGCAGGATCACCAGGGAGAACCCCACCGCCGCGGCCAGAAAGCCGTTGAGGGTATGAAGCATGGTGTCCCAGTTGGGCACCACCACATAAAACGCGTTCACCTCGCCCAAAATCTCCGCCGCAAAGATGAAACACAAAATCGTGATCTCCAGCGGCGGCGGCAGCTCGATGCGCAGCTTCACCTGCAGCCAGCTGGGCACATAGAGCAGCAGCAGCGTCAGCACGCAGAAAAAGGCGCTCTCGTAGCTCGCCAGCATGATCTGGCGCACCAGGACCGCAAGGACCAGAATGTGCAGAATGGAAAAGACGATGAAGGAACTTCGGTGCTCCCGCAGTTCCTTGTCCATGGCCTGCCGGAACGTCTTTTTCTCCCATTGCCGCCGCAGGCGGCGGGCCGTTTTTTCCCGTCTTGTCAATCAGATCCCTCCCTGTGCTCCCTAGTCTTTGCCTCTTGGGCCACCTCATTCCCCGCTTCCCGCAGCCGCGCCAGCAGCTCTCCCAGGTCCCGGCACACCAGTGTGGGCGGCGTGTCACTTTTGGCGGCGTCCTGAGCCGTCGCCTCCCCGGTAAGGACCAAAACTGTGTCCACTCCGGCATTCACGCCGCAGGCGATGTCCGTGTAGAGCCGGTCCCCCACCATCAGCGTCTCCTCCGGTTTGCAGCCGGTCTGCTCCAGGGCCAGACGGATCATGGTGGGGTCGGGCTTTCCAATAAATTGAGGCCGCCGTCCCGCGCCCCGGGCGATGAATTCACAGATGGCTCCACAGTCCGGGACGAATCCAAAGAGCGTGGGGCAGGCCCAGTCGGGATTGGTGGCCAGGAAATCCGCTCCCCGGGCCAGCAGACGGCAGGCGTTTTCCACCTTCTGATAAGTGAGCTCCGTGTCAAAGCCCACCAGCACCGCCGTCACGTCCGCGTCCGGCATTTCCCGGATGTCAAATCCCGCCGCCCGCAGCTGGCGGCAAAAGGATGCCGTGCCCACGGCGTAATAGACATCCGAGGGGGAGCGGCTGGTTTTCAGATAGTACACCGTGGCCTCCACAGCGGTGAGGAACTCCTCC
>UMBF01042047.1_pt1 | contig 15698 bp, 7 predicted proteins | sample 1963901 | NCBI WGS metagenome assembly UMBF01 (sample SAMEA4835935, study PRJEB28245) | human gut metagenome | biome: gut microbiome; material: fecal sample | place: Denmark | collected 2008 | reverse complement strand
TCTGCGGAAGATGCAATGACATTCACCTTGCCGTATTTTTCTGCCTCTTGTGCTGCTTTTTTCGCCCACTGACCTGTCACAATATAATCTGCGACACCATTTTTCATCAGGTTCATAGGAACTGCAGCGAACTGCTGGGATGCGCCTCCCTGCAAGAACAGTACCTTATAATTGTCCGGAATATTCAGTAAGTCTCTAAGATCTGCTTCTGCCTCATCGATAATATTCTGGAATACCTGAGAGCGGTGACTCATTTCCATCACGGACATTCCTGAACCCTGATAATCCAGCATCTCTGATGCTGCTTCTTTAAGGACCTCCACCGGTAACATTGCCGGACCTGCTGAAAAATTGTACACTCTACTCATAGTATTGCCTCCATTTCCCTTGCTCTTTTTGAGCTGTTAATTTGTTTATTATTTATTCTTCAAATCTGCTTCATCAAACGCTTCACTGATTGCCGCTCCAGGCGCAACCATTGGCCATACCTTATCATCACTGTCAATCTGACAATCGATGACAACCGGACTTCCAAGATTCATTGCCTTTTCAAAAGCTGATTTAAATTCTTCCTGTGTTGTTGCGCGGATGCCTTCTGCACCCATTGCTTCTGCAAGTTTTACAAAATCTACTGCATCATTCAGTACTGTCGCAGAGTATCTCTGTCCGTAAAACAGATTCTGCCATTGTCGTACCATACCAAGAACGTGGTTGTTGATGACTACCTGAATCACTGGAATATTGTGGCGGACTGCAGTTGCGATCTCATTCATATTCATTCTAAAGCAACCGTCTCCTGCAATATTGACAACCACTTTGTCTTCTCTTCCACTCTTCGCTCCAAGAGCTGCGCCAAGACCATATCCCATGGTTCCAAGTCCTCCTGACGTCAGGAATGTTCTTGGTTTTGTATATTTATAAAACTGTGCTGCCCACATCTGATGCTGTCCGACCTCTGTAGAAATAATAGCCTCGCCCTTTGTCTGGCGATAAATCTCTTCTACTACGAACGGACCACTCAATACATCTTTATGATAAACTAGTGGATATTTTTCTTTGTATTCCTGAATTTTAGTCACCCATTCTGCATGATCCTGCTGTTCCAGACGCTCATTCAATCTGTCAAGAACGACTTTTATGTCTCCTACAACACCTGCAGAAATCATCACATTTTTGTTCATCTCGGCAACATCTACATCAATCTGGATAATCTTTGCATTCTGTGCAAATTTCTGTGCATTTCCGGTTACACGGTCACTGAATCTTGCTCCGATTACAATCAGAAGATCACACTCACTGACACCGTAATTGGAGGTTTTTGTTCCATGCATTCCAAGCATTCCTGTATATAACGGATCTGTTCCAGGAAATGCTCCCTTTCCCATAAGAGAATCTGTTACCGGTGCATCCACTTTTTTTGCAAATGTATAAAGTTCTTCGCTGGCTCCGGATAAAATTGCTCCTCCACCAACGAAGATATAAGGCTTCTTTGCCTCCTTTATCATCTCTACTGCTGTGTCAAGCTGTGTTTCACAGATATTCTGTGATGGCTCTACAGCTACAGGCTTTTCTTTTACATACTCTGCCTTATTTGCAGTGACATCTTTCGGAATATCAATCAGAACCGGACCCGGACGACCTTTTTTCGCAATGGCAAATGCCTTACGGATCGTCGCTGCCAGATTATTTACATCCTTTACAATAAAGTTATGCTTTGTAATTGGTAACGTAATTCCTGTAATATCAATCTCCTGGAAACTGTCTTTTCCAAGGAGGGAAACTCCTACATTACATGTGATTGCAACAATCGGAATGGAATCCATATATGCCGTAGCAATCCCTGTTACAAGGTTCGTAGCTCCCGGTCCACTCGTTGCAAGACACACACCAACTTTACCTGTTGCTCTCGCATATCCGTCTGCTGCATGCGCTGCTCCCTGTTCGTGGGAAGTCAGGATATGCTTGATTTCATTCTGATGTTTATATAATTCATCGTACACATTTAAAATTGCTCCGCCAGGATACCCAAATACAGTATCCACGCCTTGCTCTTTCAAACATTCGATTACGATTTCTGATCCTGTCAACTGCATACTTTATAACTCCTGTTCTATCATTATTTAGCTTTCGGTACTTCCAGGATCGCTCCCCGGTTTCCGGATGTAACCATAGCTGCATATCTTGCAAGGTATCCGGTTGTAACCTTCGGCTCTCTTGGCTGCCATTTTTCTTTTCTCTTAGCCAGTTCTTCATCAGATACATCTAACTCAAGCTTCATGTTCGGGATATCAATCTTAATGATGTCTCCTTCTTCTACAAGTGCGATTGGTCCGCCAACTGCAGCCTCTGGTGAAACATGTCCAATAGATGCTCCTCTGGAAGCTCCACTGAAACGTCCGTCTGTGATCAGAGCAACGCTGGAACCAAGTCCCATTCCTGCGATTGCAGAAGTCGGGTTCAACATCTCTCTCATACCAGGACCGCCCTTTGGTCCTTCATAACGGATAACAACAACATCACCGTGGTTGATCTTGCCGCCTTTGATTGCTGTGATTGCATCTTCCTCACATTCGAAGACTCTTGCCGGTCCTTCATGTACAAGCATTTCATCTACTACTGCAGAACGCTTTACAACACTTCCGTCCGGTGCAAGATTTCCTTTTAATACTGCAAGTCCGCCTGTCTGGCTGTACGGATTGTCGATTGGACGGATAACCTCTGGATCTTTGTTCTGCACTCCTTCAATGTTCTCGCCTACTGTCTTACCTGTAACTGTCATGCAGTCTGTATGAAGCAGTCCTTTTTTGTTCAGTTCAGCCATAACCGCATAGACACCACCTGCCTCATTGAGATCCTCCATATAAGTCGGACCTGCCGGCGCAAGGTGGCAAAGGTTTGGAGTCTTTTCACTGATTCCATTTGCGAAATCAATCTCAAAATCCATACCAATCTCATGTGCGATTGCCGGAAGGTGAAGCATACTGTTTGTAGAACATCCAAGTGCCATATCAACCGTCAATGCATTCAAGATTGCATCCTCTGTCATAATATCTCTTGGACGGATATTTTTCTCCAATAATTCCATAACCTTCATACCTGCATGTTTTGCAAGACGAATTCTCTCAGAATATACAGCCGGGATTGTTCCGTTTCCACGAAGTCCCATTCCAAGCACTTCAGTCAGACAGTTCATACTGTTGGCTGTATACATACCAGAACAAGATCCGCATGTTGGACATACTTTGTTCTCAAATTCGCACAGATCTTCATCAGAAAGTGTTCCTGCTGCATTCGCTCCAACAGCCTCGAACATGCTGGAAAGACTTCTCTTCTGGCCTTTTACATGTCCTGCCAGCATCGGTCCTCCACTGACAAAGATTGTCGGAATATTAATTCTGGCTGCTGCCATCAGAAGTCCCGGTACGTTCTTATCGCAGTTCGGAACCATAACAAGTGCATCGAACTGATGCGCCATTGCCATAGCCTCTGTAGAGTCTGCAATCAGATCTCTTGTTACAAGAGAATACTTCATTCCAATATGTCCCATCGCAATTCCATCACAGACTGCGATTGCCGGAAATACAACTGGTGTTCCACCAGCCATTGCAACACCCTGTTTTACTGCATTTACGATCTTATCCAAATTCATATGTCCTGGAACGATTTCATTATATGAACTTACAATACCAACTAATGGTCTGTCCATCTCTTCCTGTGTCATTCCCAGTGCATTAAAAAGGGAACGATGTGGTGCCTGCTGTTTTCCTTTTGTTACTGTATCACTTCTCATGTTTTTGTTCTCCTTTTTGTATTATTCTTTCATACCACACTTTATTCTATATATTTGTTGCGATTTCATCACCCATCCGGGCTGTTCCGATCTGAGTCTTTCCTTCAGACATGATATCAATGGTACGATATCCATCTTTTAATACTTTTGCCACAGATGCCTCAATTGCGTCTGCTTCTTTGTCAAGGTCAAAGCTAAATCTTAACATCATTGCTGCGGAAAGAATTGTTGCAATTGGGTTTGCGATTCCCTGTCCTGCAATATCCGGTGCAGATCCGCCGCTTGGCTCATAAAGGCCAAATTTTGTCTCGTTCAGGCTTGCGCTTGCAATCATTCCGATGGATCCTGTGATCATACTTGCCTCGTCAGAAAGAATATCTCCGAACATGTTCTCTGTCAGGATAACATCGAACTGTTTCGGGTCTTTTACCAACTGCATTGCACTGTTATCTACAAGCATGTGCTCCAAAGTTACTTCCGGGTAATCCTTTGCAACTTCTTCCACTACTTTTCTCCAGAGTCTGGAAGAATCCAGAACATTTGCTTTATCTACACTTGTAACTTTCTTTCTACGCTTCATTGCAATGTCAAATGCTCTCTTTGCAATTCTGCGGATTTCATTCTCGTTATATGTAAGACTGTCAAATGCAGTCATCACTCCGTCGACTTCTTCTGTCTTTCTCTCTCCAAAGTAAAGTCCACCGGTAAGCTCTCTCATAATCATCAGATCAAATCCGCCTTCTGTGATCTCTTCTTTTAACGGACATGCTCCTTTCAATTCATCGTAAAGAATTGCCGGTCTTAAGTTTGCAAAAAGATTCAACTCTTTACGGATACGGAGAAGTCCTGCCTCCGGTCTTTTAGATGGCTCTAATTTATACCATGGTGATGTACTTGTGTTTCCACCGATAGATCCCATCAGAACTGCATCGCAGGATTTTGCCTCTGCTACTGTCTCATCGGTAAGAGGAACACCATGCACATCGATGGAAGCTCCCCCCATCAGTAACTGTCTGTACTCTATATTATGACCGTAACGCTTGGCTACTTTATCTAATACTTTCATCGCCTCTGTTACGATTTCCGGGCCAATTCCGTCCCCTTTGATCACGCCAATTTTTAAATTCATATGTATCTTCCTTCCTAGACTAGTACTGCAAAAAATCTATGCTTTTTATATTAGCTTATTTTTTAACAGATTTCAATACTTTAATACACTAAAACCGCAAAAAGAGAAAAAAAATTCCGAACAGACATATTATCTCTACCTGTTCGGAATTCTGTACAAAATTAACCACTTAATTTGTAAAATTATTTTCTTCTTTTTCTCATCATAAGTGTAACGACTGTTGCAACTCCTGCTACAAGAAGAGTTACAAGATAAAGAGCGTAGTTTGCTGTGTCAGCAGTCTTAGGCGCTTTTTTCGCATTATCTGTTGTATCAGACACTTTTTTGATGGTAGGTGTGTTTGTATTGTTTTTATTATTATCTACAATTGCACCTTTGTTGTCATCTTTATTGTTATCATCTTTACCACTATTACCCGGATCCTCACCTGGATTTGGTTTTGGTTCTGGATTTGGTTCTGGATTTGGTTTTGGTTCTGGATTTGGTTCTGGTTCTGGATTTGGTTTTGGTTCTGGATTTGGTTTATCCGGTGTCTCAGCTGCTTTTATCACAACAATTCCATAAGCAATAATCGGGTAATACTCATCGCTTCCTGGATAAGTGGCAGCGACATAATAATATCCTTCTTCTGTTGGAGCCTCTGATGATGCATAATATGTATCATCTGCTAATACACCTACATAAAACATATCTGCTTCTGCAACCTTGCTATTGCCAATAGTAGCATAAACTCCTGCAGAAAGTCCATGTGGCTTACCGTCATAAGTCACTTCCTGTACCGGACTTCCGTTGAACTTGATGTATGTACTCTTTGTAGCATCTGCATATACACCACTGTTCTGAAGCTCTGCTGCCTTTTCTTTTAATGTAGCAATCACTTTACTGTTCAATCCTGAGTCTTCAATGTTATAGCCTGAGACAGATGGAATTGACACACTGGAAAGCGAATTGCTGATATTCTTATCAATAGCAAATGTGCTTACAGATGTCATTCCCACTGTAAGTGTTGTTGCAAGTGAAAGCACAAGTACTTTCATTAATTTCTTTTTCACTTTTGGTTCCCCCTATTATTATATTATCCTTAGCATATATCCCTAATCATCTAGTACTATGTTAAATAATACCATTATTTTTTTTTTTTTCAACTGTTTTATTCTATTTTTCAAATTATTCATTTTTTTCAAGTTTTTCATTTTTTAAAGTTTTTGATTTAAAATATTATATATCAGATATGAACACTTCACAAGAAAATTTTCAAAGCATTCTTGCGTACGCAGTAAGAAGACATGACCTTTCGGCCATGTCTTCTTAAAATCAATAAAGTATTTTATTTTTTGATAAATGCTTCTTTCTTCGCAGATGCAGGTGTCGGAAGTTCCGGATTTTCTGTTCCCTTTGGAACAAGTTTAATCTGAAGTGCTTCCAAACGATAAGCATAGCCTTCTGTTCCTGATTTTTCTCCGTTCTTAGCCCATCCAAGCCATCCGAAGTTTTCAGCATGTACTCTGTAATATACATCGTACTTCTCAGCAATATCTCCTGAAAGTTTAATCTGAATTGCCTCTAATCTAAGACTCTTTCCAGTTGTACCTGATAATTCTCCGGTCTTCTTCCAGCTCTTCTCCCATCCGATATTCTCGATATGGGATTTATATTCGATTTTTCCCTCAGAAGCCATTGTTGATGGAAGTTTAATACGGATAGACTCCATACGTTTTGCCTGTCCACTTGTTCCTGCCATTGCTCCATCATATACATAATCTTGTGTTCCAATATCCTGTACATGTGTCTGGTAACCAACAAGTCTTGCTTCCATAGCCTTATCTGTAGAGCCTACTTTTTTAGGTGGTTTTTCACCCTTCGGAACTAACTTAATCCTAATTGCTTCCAGTCGGTAAGCGTATCCTGCTGTTCCGGCCTGTTCACCGTTCTTAGCCCATCCGAGCCATCCAACATTCTGAGCATGTACACAATAGTAGATATCATACTTATCAGCGACTTTACCTGACAGTTTTATTTGGATTGCTTCCAGACGTTTTGCCTTTCCGCTTGTTCCCGAAAGAGCTCCATCTTCTGCCCATTTGCTTTCCCATCCAATATCCTGGATATGTGTACGATATTGAACAGATCCTGATACACCGTCTGGTAATTTAATCTTAATAGCTTCTAATCGTTTACATTCACCAACTGTTCCGGAATCCATTCCATCTTTCTTCCACTTACTCAGGTCAGCCTCATCTTTCGCGTCTACTTCCCATCCATAATCTTGACGGTGAACTTCGTAGTAGATAGAAAGTTTTGTCTTCTTTTCAGCTGTTGCTGTAAATTCTTTACCACTTTCATCTGTATATGTGGCTTTTGCTTTGTAAGTAACCTGACCATCGTTTTCTTCTGGTGTTACTTCTGCCTCTACTTCTTTAGAATGTTTACAACGGCTGCATACAAATGTTGCTTTTGCTGTATATCCCTTCTCTTTGTCAGCTGTCCATTTCCATCCATCTTTCTCGGAAACTTTGTAATCATGACCAAGTGCCGGTACATCTGCAGACTTGCTGTCTTCATATGTTTTACCATCAAATTCTACACTTGCTTTATAAGTAACTTTTCCTGGTTCTGTACAACTTGCACTTTCTGGCTTTTCTTCTACTTTAGCCTCAACAGTCTTCACATGATCTTTATTAGCATCATTTGCACATGTAAAGGTTGCTGTCGCACTCTTGTTATCATCTGCCCAATTCCACACAGGATCACCATATTTATGGCTCAGTTTATCAAGTTTTACTTCTTTCTTGCTTGTAAGAGTACCGATTGTTGCACTTCCATCTGCATTCTTCACTTCTACAGTTGCAATCCAGACCTCTACTCCGTCCTCTTCACAAGTTGCTGCTTTGCTCTGTGAATCGTCTTTCGCAACTACTGGCGTTCCAATCTGTTCAGCTTTTGGCTCATTTCCGCAAACGTCACATTTTACATCTGTTACAGTGACATCATACTTGCCATCTGCATTTTTTTCATCAGACCATTTAAATGTTCCAGCATAAGTATGCTGTCCTTTTTTACCTGGAACAGTTGCTGTTGCTGTGTATTTCACACCAGCATCTGTCTTGCCAGCTTTGGTATAAATGGTTGTTGCTCCATTTTCATCTTCACAACTCCCAACAGTTGTTGTCTTTTTCGGATCAACATCTACGGTTGCTTTTGCATCTAATGTCTTCTCAATGGAATCATAATTTGCTTTGTTACCAGCATCTGTATCTTTGCTAAGCAGACAATCCAATTTGTCTTTCTTTGCGTAGCAGGAATCACATTTCAGATTCTGGAATGTAATCTGAGTATGATCAGCACTCAGTGTAGCGTCCGTTGCTGTATAAGCATGACCCTCTTTTGCATCCTCAGCTGCTGCATTATATTTTGCAAGGCGTTCAGCGTAATCATCCTCTGTACCCATAATTTCACTTAATTTTGATTTTACAGGTTTTGTGATGCAGTCTCCGCACTCTGGGCACACGTAGTTAACACCTGTGTTGAAGTTTTTATTATCATCTTTTGTATAGTATACTTCATTAAACTCAATATAATGATGTTCGTGAGCAGTACCTTTCTGAGTCTTGCGTGTTCCTGCTTTAATCAATCCGCAGTCACTACAACGACTCTCTGTAAATGCATCACGTCCGCATGTTGCAGCTATAGTTATAGGTTTTTCACCAAAATCATGAGAGTCTCCAGTCAAGTTACTCATCTCTGTTGTCTCAACAAAGTTTGCTGACCACATAAACTCATCATTATCATTGGTCGGATTTCCCATAATGCTCTGCAATTTCTTGTAATTTGTATAGTTCGGGTTATAATCTGTCTCTTCAAATTCATATCCCTGGCTTTCATGATCTGAAATATTCTTCTTACCGGAAATGAATCCAAGATTTGTTGCGATAGAAACATATAATGTTCCATCTTCTTTGATTGTTACTCCTGAGATTGGATGATTTTCTACTGTAAATGTAGCATTGTCTTTTTTTGTTACTGTGAATGCCATGCCACCAAACAGCTTTGAAAAATCACGTGTTGCAGATACTGTATTGTATTCTTTTACTGTTGCTACTTCTCCAGTTTTAAGATCATATGACATCAGATCATTGGATACATTGAAATAGAGTTTTCCACTATAGTATGCTGCTGTCAATCCAATAGAAGGATAGATTTTCTGCTCATCCTTGAACTGCTCATACAGTTTTGTAAGCGTTTCATCTTTCTGCATTTTTCCATCTTTCAAAACTGTAACAACATTCTGTTCTTTGCCATCAGCGTCTTTTCCCTTATCGGTAAAGTCAATTAATGTCTCATAATCACTGTCTGCATCTTTATCAGATACAATGTCCTGATCAGTAATCTTATGGCGAACCAACTTATATTCCGTAGTTTTTTTATCACTACTTGAGCCTGAACTAGATCCCATATTTGACATGCTGTCTGCTCGTGCAAACAAATCTGTAGAATCATACAGGTAGTACATGTATGTTCCGTCAGAATATACGTTACTTGCCGCACGGGCTACCCAGGCTTTTTCATAGGACTGGTCTGTTGCTGCCTTTCTGTACAGTGTCCGAAGTCCATCACCAGGTTTTGTCGTATCCATGTTTCCGTCATACAGCTTTCTTGCGCTTGTATCACTGAACAGGAAGAATACATGATTCATATCTCCATCTGTCTCTACACGATCACGGCTCATAACCTCTGTGTATACATCTGTATAACATGCATCCACATAATACCATTTTCCATTTAATCTTACTGCATTCCAGTAGTGATCGGATCCAAAGTCCGGATCTTCCTCACCAAACATAGAAACACTTGACTTAAATGTAATTCTTACAAGGTCTACGGTATATCCAGCATCAATATTAATATTGCCATCTTTATCATAATACAGATCTTTTGCTGTTTTCCAGTTCGTACTATCATCATATCCGGCACTTGGATTCTTCAGATAGACATTTTTATCCAGGCACTGTACCAAATATGCATATGCTTTAGAATATCCAAGACATACAGATTTGCCAAATCCAAAGACTCCAATATGAGAACCTTCCCAGTAATTGACAACACCATCTGTCATCTGAGTTGCAGCCTGCTCTGTCAAAATCGGGATTCCATCATTAGCAGTTGTCTCGTTCGTTCCATCTTGATCCAAATCAAGAACTTTTTCCGTAGCCATCATATTCTGAGTCATCTGCTCTATAGTTACTTTATTGCCGTCATTATTGACATCTACACCTTCATTTTCTGCCTTTTTGATGAAATCATCGGCACCTGCTTTCAGCTGGTCTGCTACTTCGTCACCAAAGTTCGTTCTTGCAAATCCATCTGGATCTGCATCGATATCATCCTTATTTGTTTCTACATAAGCTTCAGCCTTCTTGTTTGCCTCAGCTTTTTCTTCATCAGTCGCGTCACTCTCAGCTTTTCCTAATGCCTGCTGATAAATAATGTTCTGAATTGCCTTCTCATAATAACTCTTTCTAAAACCATCTTTAATGCCGTCAGCAAACTGATCATGGAAAGTCTGAGTAATCTGCTTCTTATACATCTCCTCAAAAATAGGTTTTATATCATTGTAATGTTCTGGCTTTTCCGCTGTAGGAGAATACATTGGCTGCTCATCCGCTGATTTCCCACTATTCATGATATAAGCCATATCAAATGTATTATGATGTGCAAGCCAGTCATTCAATACAAGAAGCTTCTGAGCATCTGTTTTAGCTTTTGAATCTTCAACAGCCTGCAGTGCATCTTTTCTTGCCTGGATGATTTTTTTATCGTAATACTCTACGCCTTTTTCATCACCATACTTAAATGTGAGAATCGTTCCAGTCAGATCATCATAGCTGACCGTTCCATTTCTGACATCATCTACAGATTGTCCGGCAAGTGCCAGCATTTCCCCGAGAACTCCCAGTTTATCATCTTTGCTGTCATTAAAGTCCAAGAAGAATGGTGTCTGTACTCCAAGTAAATCAGCATGTTTTGTCCAGTATTCCTGGTAATCCTGGTACAGTCCTAAAACTGTTTGAATCTGTTCCTCTGACAGACCATTCTTCTTTTCTTCTTCTGCGCATGTAGCGATTGCTTTGTCATCATTTTCGATTCCTTCCTCGCCACCCACAATCTCCAGGTTTTCAAGTTCTTTACGAAGGCCCTTGATTGCCGGATCATTCTCGTCAATCTTAACATCTTTTGTAAGCGCTTCTGCAACTGCTGCATTGGCACCTTGGAACTTGATTGCAGGAATTGTAATAGATGTACCAGCAACGGTAACATCCGCGCCATCTACAACAGGCTGTGCTGCATTGCCAGCCTGCGTCGCTGCATTATCTGTTTTCTGTGCTGCTTCATCGTTTTTCTGTGCTGTATCATCTGCTTTGGTCTCATCCTGTTTTGTGTCAGTCTGGTCTGCAGACGCATCTGCTTCATTGTTCACAGTATCCTCTTGTTTTACTTCTTCATTTGCATCCTGCTCTATAGTGGCTTCAGTTTCCTGATCCGGTGCAGCATATACTGTTGACGGAACAACACTGAATACCATCATTGTAGAGAGAAGTAAACTTAAAAGCTTTTTGTTTCTCTTACTCATACTGTTTTTCCTTTCTTTAGCATCATTATTTTTCCATTAAAAATTATGATTTTCTGATTTTTTGCATCACTCCTTTTCCCACTAACAGCTTATTCATACTCCTCCCCTATTTATATGCGTTGCAATTACTCCAGGTCTCTTTGCCCTGTTGCAAAAAGAAAAGCAAACCACATTTTTTAACCCCTCTCCTTTTTACAAAATGTCTCATTCATTACATAATAAATAGTCTTGTGTATCAAATATAATATACCACCTAACAATTCTTTTATCAAGATAAAGTCAACCCTTGCCTCATTATTTCTCATGAGACAAGGGTTTCTTTACTTTCATTATGCTACGGATGATTTTTCTTTTTCTTTCTCAGCAAGGATTGCTGCTGTAAGTTCTTTTCTGTTTGTCTTAAAGTGAAAGAATGGTCTTTCTGTAATCACACGTATTTCAACCGGATATTCATAATCTTCCAGAGCGTCTGCCAGACCTGCTTTCACCTCATCAAGAGTCTTTGTTCCATCAAGAATCACATAGAAGTAAGGAAGGAAGTATTCCTCATGCTCCTGATCCGGCACAAAGCAGAAGAATCCGTCTGCAACTCCTGGAACGCGTACAGCTTTTGTTTCCATTCGCATCATATATAGCTCCCCGCCGCCATAACGTTTCGTTGTTCCACGGCCAAGAATATATACAATTCCATGTTCATTAATATATGCTTTATCTCCTGTATGAAGCCAGCATTTTCCATCCGGATGGTTAATCAGTGTACGCTCTGTCATCTCAGCTCCCATCCAACCGCCATAATGAAGCATCATGGCAGGACCAGTCATGCACAATTCTCCAATTTCTCCATAGCTTAACTCTTCCAGATCATCTGAAAATACACTCATAACTGTGGCAGGCATTGGCATACCTACACAGCCATCTACCAGCGGAAACATTGGATTTGGCAGTGTAAAGTTTGAACATCCTTCGCTCTGTCCATATCCTGCACTTAATGTAGCTGTTACTTTATGTTTATGGAAGAAAGCTTCTACTTCCTGTGTCTTTCTCTCATTCATTGCTTCAGCTCCAGTACCCAGTGTTCTAAGATGGGACATGTCATAATCCTCTGGAATTCTGTCACTCTTCATGAGTATCTCACACAACATAGGAACTAATGCCCAGAAGTTTGGTTTCTGCTCCATAAATGCAATATCAATGTCTTCCAGAGGGCAAAACGGATCCAGTACTACATTCAATCCTGCTGACATCGGGAACAGTGTCATAGATACTGTAACTGCAATCAATGCCGGTGGCAGAATTGGAAGCCACCATTTTTCCTGTACATCTGATGGTGGAATAAAGATGGACATCTGGAATGCCACTGCCACCACATTTGCAGAGGAATGGATGACCAGTTTTGAAATTCCGGTAGATCCACTTGTATATGCTCCAAATACCGGTCTGTCTGGATTTCTTTCAGCCATATAATCTTCATGATAATCTTTTCCTAATTCAAGGAATTCTTTCCATGTAAGATTTCCTTCTGTTGTTTCTGTATTCTTTGAATATCTTGATGCAATTTCTTTCTCTGTATATTCCGGCATTGCATCTTTGTCTGCATAATCATATGGAGAAATCTTGATCATACGTGTCATCGGTGTTGTCGCACGGAATAGTTCTTCATCTTCTTTTGATGTATAGTCCATTACAAATGCTGTATCTGCTTTTGATTTTCTGATTGCAAAGCAAAGCTCTTCCGGGATATCGTCACGACAGATAATAGTTGCCCCGATTCTCTCTGCTGCCATTAATAAAATATAATGTGCAGGAACACTCTGCAAGAATAGTGGAATTCTTCTTCCATCCCCATATCCCAGAACCTTTAATGATCTGGCTGCTTTGTCAACCTCTTTCCAAAGCGTCTTCCATGTAATTTTATTTCCATAATATTCAAACGCAGTTCTATTTTCATCCTGATTTTTATATTTCAGAAATTCCTCGATTGTCATCTTCGGAACTTCTACATTACGCAGCTGTTCCGGATAAAATTGAAGCCACGGCTTATCAATGCTCGGTTTTCCTGTTAATTTCATCTTTGTATTTTCCATCTTTTTCTTCTCCCTGTAATATAGATTCGTTTTAAACTTGTGCTATTGTAGCACGTAAAATATTTCCAAACAATAGATTCAATTGTTTTTGCATATTGCTTCATTTGAATCATTTTTTTCAAGATTTTGTCTTTCTTCAAGATTCGCGTTTTTTCTTGTTTTATTCTTCCAAATAAGCTAAACTTAATACATATAAGAAAAAGGGGTAATAATTATGAAAGAGAAAAATCGTTTCAGTGTTCTTTTAGAACATCTAACATCTATGGCTAATCTAAAAAATTACACAATTGCCAAAGCTGTTCAATACGACGAATCCTATATCAGCAAATGGATCAGCGGCAAACTTCTTCCCGCTGAGAAAAACCATGAAATTATTTTTCAAAATATCAGCGAGTGTATTGTGAATTCTTTGAATCCTGATACAATTCCTATGTTTCTTCAAGAATATCAAGTACGCAATCTTCAGGATTTGCAATTCGCTATTTACGATAACCTGGAATCCGAATATTCCTATGTAAAAGAGCTTCGTTCTTCTACAGGCTCTGAAGTTGCATCAAAGATATCATACTATCCCGAGCTCACTCTGGATCAGTTTATTTTTAAAATGAAACATCCGTCTCTAAGAAAAGTTCAATCTTTGAATATCTATGCCATGGTAGACATTCTAAATATAGATTTGAATTATCAGATGATGATTACTGAATTAAACGGTCTTCACAATGACCGTGGGCTCGTCCTTCCCGGTGTGCATTTTTCATTAATGATAAATCTCGACACTCCAAATTTGAGCAGCACTTATATTACAAGTTTTCTGACAAATGTACTGTCCAATCTTTCTAATATTGATTTTGACCTGTATTGTGGTTCACAGGCACAGAAAAAGCTGGTATTTGCAATTAAAGATATTTATTCTATTTCCGGAATGTTGGTAGATCAGAGTCATTGTCTTTCTGTAACTACAATTGAAGATTCTTCTCTATCAACGGAGCTATATCATAAAATCCGTTTACTTTGTAACAAAGAATCTTTGTTAATTCGAAAAACGACAATTGAAAACATGATTCGGAATCACGAATACGAGCACTCACTTTTTGCTCAGAATTCGTCCAGTATTCTCGGTCATTTTACAGAACATTTTCTTCCAGATGATTTGTACGAAGAATTATTCAATAAATATTCTTCTATTTTTAACAACCTGAAACCTGAAACATTAAAGCGGCTACATACTATCACTGCACAGCTTTTACGCTGCTCAAGTGTAAAAATTATATTATATGCTTCTGTTTTCAATGATTTTATAGTTAGTGGCGAACTGGATTTTTATGGTTTTCGTATCCAACTGACTCCTGAACAGAGACTTCGTTACATTAAGCATGTAGATGAGTTACGTCAAAATAACGAACAACTGGATTTGAAAGTGCTTCCAAATGGGATCTTATCGGACTATCAACACATCCCAAGGCCTACTTTATTCCATTCCCAGGATTTCAGTTATCTGCGTTTTGCGAGAAACACACCTGAATATAATGTCTGTATTCCTAATAAAATCATACTGAATCAAATTTTTGATGAATTCTTTACTGAACTTTGGAATTCTGACACTTGTGTTTCAGCAGATTCTCTGATTACTCATTCCATACTATCTATAGAAATACTACAACCAGAAACTTCTAAAAATTAATATCTTAACATATAAAAGAAGATACCAGTCACGTATCTTCTTTTATATGTTGCAATATTCAATTGTTGTAAATCAACAGATCACATATCTAATGCAATTTGTATCATATTATCAAATCCCAGTTGCCGCTCCCTGGCAGATAATTTTTCATCTTTGTATAAATGATCGGAAATTGTAAGCATGCAAAGCGCCTTTTTTCCTGCTCTTGCTGCATTCATATAAAGTGCTGCTGATTCCATCTCCACTGCAAGTACTCCCATCTTGCGCCAACGGTCATTGACCGTCGGATCATCATTATAAAATACATCGGAAGTAAGTACATTTCCGGCACGGACTGTCAGACCTTTCTCTCTTACCGTGTTTACGGCACTTTCCAGTAATTCATA
>UMBF01050250.1_pt1 | contig 15906 bp, 7 predicted proteins | sample 1963901 | NCBI WGS metagenome assembly UMBF01 (sample SAMEA4835935, study PRJEB28245) | human gut metagenome | biome: gut microbiome; material: fecal sample | place: Denmark | collected 2008 | reverse complement strand
CGGGAGGCGAACACCGGGTCGCCGGCGTCGTCGAGCGACACGACATGGCCTGCGACGGGGGCGCCGACCGTGGTGGTGCGAACGGCGGTGGCAGTAGCGGTCGCGGTGGCGGTCGCCACCGGTGCAGCGTCCGCCGGCGCCGTCTCGACGGCGGTCCCGTCAGACTCGCTGGCGGCGTTCATCTCGGCCTTCTGCTCGGGAGTACGGTAATCGAGCATGATGATCAGCACCATCGAGACGATGAACGACACGGCGATGGAGACGGCGTACACCCACATCTGGCTGAACACCGGGATGGTGAGCAGGGAGGTGAACGCGAACGCGTTGGTGGTCACGCCGCGCACCGATTCGCCGGCTGCAGTGACGGACGGGAACAGCCAGCCGAGCACCGCGATGACGACGCCACCGGCGAAGCAGCCGACCAGCATGCGCTTGTAGATCAGCTTGTAGCGCAGGTGGATGCCGTACAGGCTCGGCTCGGACACGCCACCGAGCAGGCCGGCGGCGAGGGCGCCGAGCGAGGTTTGACGCATGTCCTTGTTCTTGTCGCGGATGGAGATGAACAGCACGCCGGCGGTCGCGCCGAAGCAGGCGAAGTTCCACACGCCCATCGGGCCCTGGATGAAGTCGTAGCCAAGGGACTGGATGTTCATCAGCATCAGGGCGTTGAGCGGCCAGTGCAGGCCGAGCGGCACGAGGAACGGGTAGAGCATCGGGATCAGGATCGCGAAGATGAACGGGGCGTGGCCGTTGAGCCAGGCCAAGCCGACGCCGAGCCAGTTGCCGGCGAGGATGCCGAGCGGGCCGATGAGGAAGGCGGTGAGGGCGCCGACGATGATCATCGAGAAGAACGGCACGAACACGATCTGCACGCTGTCAGGGATAATCTTCTTGAGCCCGTGGTAGACGAGCGCGAGCACGGCAGCCATCAGCAGCGGCACGAACACGTTGCCGCTGTAGTCGTTGAGCAGCATCGGAATGCCAAACACCTTGGTCGAGCAGGAGGTGGTGCCCAGCGTGGCGCTCTTGACGCAGGTGGTCACGCCCTTCCACTTTTCGGAGTCCATCAGGTCGGCGAACTGCGGGGTCATCAGAGCGGCCATAATGGAGCCACCGAGCCACGGGTCGACCTTGAGCTTCTTCGAGGCGTTGTAGGCAATCATGATCGGCAGGAAGTAGAACACGCCCTTCCAGATGGCCTTGATGAACACCAGGCTGGTGTTGGCTTCCTCGCCCGGCACGATACCGATGGAGATGCACAGGTTGATCAGGGCGATGATGATCGACGCGCCGAGCAGCACGCCCAGGATCGGGCGGAACGAGTCGGACAGGTACTCGAAGAACGAGTCCATCCACGCGACTTTGCCGCGCACCTTGGCGCGCTCGGCGGCTTTGACGTCGGCATCGGACTGCGCCTTGTCGCCGGCGACCGCGCCCTTGCCAGCGCCGACGCCCGCCATCTCGGGCAGGTGCATGATGTTCTCGTACATTGTGGCGACCGCGCCGCCGATGACGACCTGGTAACGGTCGCCGGACTGCGGCACCGCTCCCAGCACGCCCTTCATGGTCTCCAGCCGGTGCTGGTCTACTTTGCCCGCGTCGACGAGTTCGAAACGCAGGCGAGTCGCGCAGTGCGTCAGGCTCTTGACGTTGCCCGCGCCACCGATCGCTTCGATGATCTGCGATGCAGTTGATGCTGCCATCTCACATCCCTTTCCGTGAATCTTCCATTGATCCGTCTCCGGTGCCGGGTCGCAAAACAAAAAAAGACCTGAGATATGGATAGTCCTATCCGTATCTCAGGTCTTGCGTCTTGTCGACTTGCAACCCTGCATCGAGTCGATTGGTATGTTAACTTCAGATGAACTGCGACACGCCGATAAATCACAAAGATGGCATCGCAACCATTCGGACGATGAGCTGGTGGCCGATGCGGCCCGCCTTTCATCTATATAAACATCCATATAAGCATCATCGCCGGCTCACGCGACGCATGTTTCGCGGGCACCCGTCACTGTGCGCGGGTCGCGTCACGCTGTGCGACCCCGCACCAAGTGACGCTATGACGAAAACCCTTGCAATCACTGGGCTTTGGGGATATCGTCACTGTGCGAGGGGTCGCGCAGCGTGACGCGGCCCGCGCACAGTGACGCAAAACCCGCGCAGCGTGACGACCGGTCGGAACATAGAGCACCGACCGGCCGTATGGCGTGGAACCATTTTCGGATCTCGCCGCGCGAGACATCACCCGCAATTGACGGGGCGGGCGGCGCGCTCGCGGCTCAGCCCGCACGTACGCCGCCTTACGGACGCATCACGGCGCCCATCCGCGAAGACCCGCTACCGCTACAGCGTGAACTTCCGGGAAGCGGCGGCTCCGGTCGTGGCGAAATCGGAGCCCTTGGACTGCAGCGAGGCCACGGCCGTCACCTTGTGCGAGCCGGGCGCAAGCGCCTTCGGCAGACGAACCGTCCAGGCACCGGCGTTCCCGACGATCGCGACGTAGCTCTTGCCATCCACCGTCACCGTGACCTTCGCGCCGGCGGCGGCATCGACCATACCGGATATCTGGCCGGCGGCGAGCTTGGCGAACTTCGGCTGTCCGACGTTGATGGACAGGTTGAAGCCGTGCTTGAACATCGCCTCGGCGTTGTACTTGCTGTCAACGATGGCGAAGCCACCGGCGACCGCATCGTCATCGGCCGCGTCATCGCAGGAGCTCATGTTGCCGTACGAATCCACGCCGATCGAGTAGTGGCCGGACACGATGGCACCGCCCGAGTCACCGCTCAGCAGGAAGGCGCTGAAGTGGAAGTCGTACACGTCGAGCAGCTCGCCGTTGTCGTTCACGCTTTCGGTGACCTTGTCGGCGGTGACGACGCCGCATGTCCAACCGCTGGTCGAACCGGACTTGCAGGCGGGCATACCGATGGTGACGCAGACGCGTCCCAGACCTGCAACGGGATGCCATCATCCTGCGTGAAATTACCCACACCCTTGGTGGTCAGGTCTGGGCCGGTGGTGTCTGCGCCTCACGTGGACAGCTCGGCCGGGTTCTTGTACTTGCTCGTGGACAGGCGGTCGAGTATACCGGCATCGTTGTTGTCGCCGACATGGCCGTATGCGGTCGCGCCGACGGTGTCGCGCAAATCGGAGACGTTCTCCTTGCGGCTGCGTACGTGGTGGATGCCGGGCACTACCACGAACGCAGCCGATGGCACTGTCACTTTCGACCAGCTGCCGTTCGACGCTGCCGGCACGTACGAGTACACGCTCGTGCAGGTCGCCGGCAACGCCGATGGCGTCACGTATGACAGCACCGAGTACGCGGCGACCATCACCGTGACCGCGACGGCCGACAACACGCTGACCGCCGCCGTCTCGTATGCGAAGGATGGCGAGACCGTTGACGCGGCCACGTTCGCCAACATGCACAAGGCGCCGACGAAGCCTGGCGAGCCGACGCAGCCGGCTGAGCTCGTTAGTTAAGCCCGGTACCAAGCCGACCAAGCCCAGCAAGCCGAAGGTCACGATCTTCAAGCCGCAGGTTCAGGTCGCGCCTTCCGCCGATGCGGTGAAGACGCTCGCGAAGACCGGTTCCACGACCGGTGCCATCGTGATTGCCGCCCTCTTCGCGGCAAAGGCCAATCCATCAACCTCTCGCCGGTTCCAAGCGCCTTTGATTCCCCATGCCGTTGGCATATCGGCGTCGATGGCCAACACAGACCGCCTCTGCCGTGCCATTTCCACTCGTCCCTTCCTCCCGCGTCTCCATCCCCTATGTTCCGCCCTTCGCCATCCTGTCCTCCGGGGCTATCCGTCGTACTCCGTCACTCCATTAATCAATCCTCTAGGGTCAATCGTGCTTCCTCACATCCTTTTCGCTGTGCCCCTTTTCCGCCGCGTCCCTTTCCTCCGTGTCTCTTTTCGCTGCATTCTTTTCCGCCTTCCCCCTCCCCGCCGTCATCCTCTTATCTGGTACACCGGTACATTACGGGTTCAAATAGCCGTTATTCACAATTGCATGTGCGAAATGGTCGTTTTTGGGCTTTGAAACGACCATTTCGCACGGGGAATACCAGATAACGGCTATTTGAACCCGTAATGTACCGGTGTACCTAATGACAGAGCGGATAGAGCTGGGCGCACATGGCATGCGCAGGCAGCACGCCCGGCAACATCACCAACATTCTCGAACAAAAAATCACAATTTCTCACAAAAACGTAACCCAAATGACACCGGTCGTGGCAAAATAGAAGCATGGTAGCAAACAATGCGGGCAAGCCCGCCACCCCAGCTGATCTGATCAATGTCGACGAAGTCATCGGCAAGTACTATGACCTCGTCCCCGACCCGGCGGTTCCGGAGCAGCGTGTCATCTTCGGCACGTCCGGCCACCGTGGCTCGTCACTGAAGACCTCGTTCAACGAGGCCCACATCGTCGCCATCACACAGGCCATCGCCGAGTACCGCAAGAAGGCCGGCGTCACCGGCCCGCTGTACCTCGGACGCGACACCCACGCCCTGTCCGGTCCGGCCGAGAAGACCGCCATAGAGGTGCTCGTCGCCAACGGCGTGCACGTGCGCGTCGACTCCCGCGGCGATTTCGTCCCCACGCCAGTCGTCTCCCAGGCGATCCTGACGCACAACCGCGCGGCCGACGGCACCCAGCGCTTCGAAGGCGAGGGCCTGGCCGACGGCATCGTGGTCACCCCGAGCCACAACCCGCCCACCGATGGCGGCTTCAAGTACGATCCGGTCACCGGCGGCCCGGCACCGGCCGAGACCACCAACGCCATCGCCGCCCGCGCCAACGAACTGCTCGGCGACTTCAAGTCCATCAAGCGAGTGCCCTACGAGGAGGCCATCAAGTCCGAGTACGTCGAGGGCTTCGACTTCCGCGAGCACTACGTCGCCGACCTGGGCAACGTCATCGACTTCGACGTGATCCGCGACTCCGGCGTGCGCCTGGGCATCGATCCGCTTGGCGGCGCCTCCGTGAACTATTGGCCGCTCATCAACGAGAAGTACGGCCTGAACATCGGCGTGGTGCGCCCCGAGGTCGACCCGACCTGGCGCTTCATGACCATCGACCACGACGGCAAGATCCGCATGGATCCGAGCTCCCCGTACGCGATGAAGGGCCTCGTGGACCAGCTCAACGCCGGTGCCTGGGACAAGTACGACCTGGTGGGCGGCACCGACCCGGACGCCGACCGCCACGGCATCGTCTGCCCGAACTGGGGCGTGATGAACCCGAACCATTACATCGCCGTGTGCGTCGAGTACCTGTTCGGCGGCAACCGTCCGGGCTGGCCGGAAGGCACCGGCATCGGCAAGACCCTGGTCTCCTCCTCCCTGATCGACCGCGTGGCCTCGTCCATCAACGCGAAGCTCGTCGAGGTTCCGGTCGGCTTCAAGTGGTTCGTGGATCCGCTGTTCAGCGGCGAGGTCGCGTTCGGCGGCGAGGAGAGCTCCGGCATGAGCTTCCTGCGCCGCGACGGCCGCGTGTGGACCACCGACAAGGACGGCCTGATCCCCGACCTGCTGGCCGCCGAGATCACCGCCAAGACCGGCAAGAACCCCGCGCAGCTGCATCAGGATCAGGTGGCCCGCTTCGGCGAGAGCTGGTACAAGCGCGTTGACACCCCGACCACGCTGGAACAGAAGGCTAAGTTCGCCAAGCTCACCGGCGATGACGTGACCGCCACGCAGCTGGCCGGCGAGGACATCACCGCCAAGCTGACCGAGGCGCCGGGCAACCACGCCAAGATCGGCGGCCTGAAGGTCACCACCAAGGATAACTGGTTCGCGGCGCGTCCTTCCGGCACCGAGAACATCTACAAGGTGTACGCCGAATCCTTCGTCTCCCCCGAGGCCCTCGACAAGGTGCTCGACGAGGCCAAGCTCGTCGTCGACAAGGCATTGGGCGAATGAGATCCATGCAACGCATGGCCGGGCTGACGGCCCGTTAGCCACCAAACGACCGACCCCGAGGCCCTTTGCGGATCAGCTTCCGCGAAGGGCCTTCGCATTACACCCATGGGCCGTCTGGATGAACGCCGTGACCGGACCCACCTCGGGTGTGGATAACCATGTGGATAAGTCCGATTCACGCTTCGCTCCGCCCACCGCATCTGATATGATGACGGTATCGTAGCCGCATAGGACAGGACTACGGCTCCGACTTCGGCGCGCGTGCGTACAGTGGTGCGCCCACTCGCGTCGACCGGTCCCATCGTCGCCAAGGAAGGGGACGAAAGACGGATACACCTCGGTTTGGGCGCACCACCATCCGCATAAGTAAGGACATCACCATGACCAGCACCAGCAGCACCGACGTTCCATCCGCGATTTCCGCGGACGCCCTCATCATCGGATTCGGCAAGGGAGGCAAGACATTGGCCGCAAAGCTCGCTTCAACGGGCCGAACGGTCATCGTGGCCGAAGCGAGCGCCGACATGTACGGAGGCACCTGCATCAATATCGGATGCCTGCCGTCCAAATCACTGATCCTCTCCGCCGATCGGGCGCGGCGAGAGGGCGCGAACCGTACCGCCGAAACCCGCGAAGCGGCATTCGAAGCCGCCATCAGGGAGAAGCGGCGCGTCACCGCGATGTTGCGCGACAGAAACTACCATAAGCTGGCCGACCAGGGCAACATCACCGTGATCACCGGCCGCGCGCGCTTCACCGGCGCCCACAGTGCGGAAATCACCACCGCCGACGGACCGGTCGCCGTGGCCGCGGACATGATGTTCATCAACACCGGTGCCACGCCGCACATTCCGGACATTCCCGGCATTCGCACCACGCCGGGCGTATACACCAGCACCGGTCTGATGGACGTCGACGAGCTTCCGCAACGGCTGGTGATCATCGGCGCCGGATTCATCGGACTTGAGTTCGCTTCGATGTTCGCCGATTTCGGCACGGCGGTCACCGTGCTGCAGCACAGCGACGAGTTCCTGCCACGCGAGGACGAGGATGTGGCGGCCGCGATCCGTGCACAGCTGGAATCGCAGGGGGTCAGGTTCCTGTTCGGCGCGGACACCAAGGCGATCACATCGGCGGATGACGGCATCAGGCTGTCCGTCTCGATGAGGGGCACGTCGGACGTCGGCTCCGAAGCGCGTCTGTGCCTGTCCACCGACGCGGTGTTGGTGGCCACCGGACGCACGCCGAACGTCGAGGGCCTGAATCTCGAGGCGGCGGGCGTGGAACTCACCGAACGCGGCGCCGTGAAGGTCGACGACCTGCTGCGTACCACCGCCGACGGCATCTGGGCTTTGGGCGACGTGAACGGCGGCCCGCAGCACACGTACATCTCGCTGGACGACTACCGCGTAGTATGGTCTCAGCTGAACGGTTCCGCGCGCCCGTACACGCTGAGCGACCGTCGCAACGTGCCGTCAAGCACGTTCCTGCACACGCCGTATTCGCGTGTGGGCCTGAATGAGCGCGAGGCGAAGGCGGCGGGACTGGATTACGTGGTCAAGCGACTGCCGGTGGCCACGGTGCCCAAGGCCCAGGTGATGCGTCGGCCGGAGGGCATGATGAAGGCGCTCGTCGAGAACGGCACCGACCGCATTCTCGGCGCGATGCTGCTCGCCGCCGAATCGCACGAGGTGATCAACCTCGTCAAGCTGGCGATGGATATGGGCGCGCCGGCCAGTACACTGCGCGACATGATGTTCACGCATCCGACCATGGCCGAAGCGCTGAACGACCTGTTCGCGTAACGGTCGCGGATCGCGCGTGTCCGCGATACATTTACACAGCGTCCAACAAATCGGGGCTCCCCTCCTTGGATTGGAGGGGAGCCCCTTGGGTTATCGGCTAGTCAGCCTGCCGTCACACCTCACGGCGGCGACGGGCGTAGGCCACGGCGCCCAGGCCAGCGCACGTGGCGAGCGCGATGATGATCGCGAACACCTGCACGTCGGCGCCGGTCTTGGAGATGTCGTCACCCTTATGAGTGCCGCTCTGGGTTCCGTCGCCCTTGTTGTCACCGGGTGCCTGCGACTTGAGAGTCAGGCCCTTGATGGCGGCTTCAAGCGCGTCGGCCATCGCGTCGACCTTGCTCTGCTGGTCGATGGTCAGTCCGCGCTTCACGGCCTTCTTGGCCGCCTCGAACTTCGCCACCGAGTCGGCGGTGTAGCCGCTCAGGTCCGAGGGGACCTTGGCGAGCAGGTCATCGATCTTGCCGTAGTCAGCGGACTTGTAGGCAAGCTTGGCCTCGGCGGCTTCGAACGCCTCCTTGGCTTCGGTGAACTCGGCAATCCCGACTTCGCCTTCACCGGCGGCGGCCAGCTTCTTCAGCGCCTTGTAGGCGTCGGAGTAGGCCTTGTAGCTGGCGTCGGTGTAATAGCCCTTGTCGTTGTCCTTGAGCTTGATGCCGTCCACGTAGTCCTTGACGCCGGTGGCGCGGGCATCCAGCTTGGCGACCGCAGCGTCGATGGCGGCGACGCGCTCGGCGAGCTCCTTGACGGTGCCGGACTTGTACAGCGTGTCGAGACCCTTGACGACCGGGTCGGAGGTGGTGTCGTCCTTCGCGGCGAGCAGCTTGGAGAGCGCCTCGTAGCTGGCCGTGGTGTACTTGGACGAGTCGACCTTGCCGGCTTCGGCGACCTTCGCCTTGAGTTCGACGGTGGAGACCAGGGCCTCCTTCGCCGCCTTCATGGCGTCGATGTTCTGCTGGTTGAGGCCGGCATCCCCCTTGACCTTGTCGCTCTTCGCCTTGGCGATGGCGTCGGTCAGGGCCTTGTAGCTGTCGGTGGTGTACTCGCTGCCGTTAACCTTTTCCATGTCGGCGATGGTCTCGTCGAGCACGGTGGTGTCGGGCGGCGTCGTGGTGCGCACCAGCGCGTTCTCGGCGGCGGTCAGCGCGGTCAGCGCGGCGGCCACCGAATCGGTGGTGCCGTTGACCAGCTTCGCCTTTGCGGCCTTGAGCGCGTCGGAGTACGCCTTCCACGAGTCGGCGGTGTAGTTCGCCTCCACGTAGTTGCTCTCGTGCGCGATCTGGGCCTTGAGGGCGGCGACGTTCACCAGCGCGGTCTTGGCGGTGGTGTACTCGGCGGTCTTGGTCTTGAACGTGGCCGGCTTGGTGCCGTCGGCGGCGATCAGGGTGTCGAGCGCCTCCTTAGCGGCCTTGAAAGCCGCGTAGGAGTTCGTGGTGTAGTCGGCCTCGTCGATCGTGGCGAAGCTGTCGACGGCGATCGTCGCGAGCTCACGCTGGTAGGTGGAGTCCTTCAGCGCGGCGAGAGCGTCATCGACGGCCTTCTTGAGGCTTGCGGCGTCTGCTGTGGACAGGTTGTTCGTGTCCTTCAGCGCTTCCTTGACCTCGTCGAGCGCGTCGGTGTACGCGGTGAACGTCACTGTCGTGTAGAAGTGGCCGTCGTTGGTGACGGCTGCATCCACGAGCTTGCGCAGCGCGGCGACCGCGGCAGCGTCGGCCTTGGTCTGCGCGGCGTCGATGGCGCTTTGCACGGCGCTGGCTGCGGCGTCGATCGAAGCCTTGCCGACCAGCGGGCTGCCGTACACCGCCTGGGCGGTGGCCTTGGCCTCGTCATACGCGGTCTTGGCGTTCGCGGTCCAGGCGGAAGTGTCGACGGTCGCGTCGATCTTCTCCTTGAGCGCCGCCTTGGCCGTGGTGATGTCGGCGTCGGTGTCGGCCGAGTCGAGCGTGATGAACTCGGAGATCTCGGGGATGGCGTCACCCCACGCGATCTTGACGCTGAGCAGCTGCTTGCCGTCCGGCACCTTGAACTCGTTGATCGCCTGTTCCAGCGTTCCGAACGTCACCTCGGAGGTGGAGCGGGCGGCTGTACGAGCCGTCACACCGGAAGTGGTTCCGGTCGCCGCGTCGTACACCGTACCGGTGACGGTCGCGCCACTGGCGGCACCCGACTGCACGATGCGGAACGACTTGATGTCGCTCGGGTCATCGATCTTGTAGGTCAGGGAGCCATCGGCCGCACTCGGCTTGTACGTGGTGGTCAGGTCGCCGTCGATCATGTTGCTCGGCGCGTGGCCGCGCTCCTCGACCTTGGTGGCGGAGAACGCCGCGTTCGCCTCGGTGGAGACGTAGGCGCCCTGATTCACCATGAACTCGTTGAACGCGAGTGCACGCTGCGGGTAGTCGGCGGTGGTCAGCAGACGCAGGTAGCGCATGCCGGTGCCGTTGGCGATGTCGTCCTTGCCGTAGTAGAAGACATTCGGGTAGTTGGAATCGGTCTTCTTGTTCGTGTCGCTTATGTCGCCGAACGCGGTCGTGGTGTCGGTGTCGGACACACCGTCGCCAATCTCGAACGCGTCAACCCAGGTCTTGCCATCGACGGACATCTGCACCTTGGTGTCGCGGATGTAGTCGTACTGCGTGTCCTGCGTGTAGATGCGCAGCGAGGTGATGTCGATCGGCTGACCGAGATCGAACACCGCGGTGTTGCCCTGTCGCGGCTGGCCGGCGAACTTGATGACCGTGGTCATATCGCCGTCGAACGCGTTGCCGCTTTCGCGGGTGTCGGTTCCCCAATCGGTGCGCTTCTGGATGTCGGACGAGACCAGCTTGCCGAACTTGCCGACCGTGGAAAAGCCGACCTTGAGCTTGTCGACCGAGAAGGCCGCTCCGTCGGTGTCATTGATCACGCGCACGTAGCGGGCGGTCTTGCCCGTGAGGTTGCCCGGCTCGACAGTGGTCCAGACGAGTCCGTTGTCGGAGATCTGCAGGCTGGGGTTTGCGTTGCCGGTGTTCAGTTCGACGTCGGTCAGATCACGGATCGCCAGCAGATCGAGTCCGGCGTACTGGCCGCCGTCAAGCATCGTGTGCGATTTGTCGAACAGCTCCGCCGTATTGGCGCCCAGCGTGGCGGTGTACCCGTGCTGCGTCTTGTTCGTGTACACCGACTTGAGCGGATCGGCGGTCTCGGGCGGGGTCACGGTGATCTCGGCCACGCGCCACCACACGTTCTTGGCGGCGGTGTTGCGGATGCGTACGTAGCGCCCGGTCACGTTGCCGCTCACCGTGGAGGTGACGTCGTCTCTCAGGTCACCAAGCTTGGTCCAGGTGGCCTTGTCATCGCTGACCTCGACGACGCCCTGGCTCGGACGGTCGTCGGGGCTGGAGGCATGACCGGTAATCGTGACCTCGCCGATCGGCTTGCTGGAGCCCAGATCGACGATCACGGCCGCGCCGGCCGCGATCTTGTCGCCGTTCGGGTCCTTGAGGTAGGTGATCGTGGACGGGTTGCCGTCGATCATCTGCTCCTTGGTGCTGCTGTAGGTGGCGTTGAGGTTCTCCAGCTGCACGCCGGTCGCCGTGTACGGAGCGAGAGTCTCCTTCTCGACCTTGTTGACGTCGATGCCCTTGATGCCGAGCCACAGGTCATCGCCGTTGTCGGCGGTGGCGATCAGTCGCACGCCGGTGACGCCGGTGATGTTCAGACCGGTGACTTTGATCGGCTCCTCGGAGCCCTTCGGGCGCTCGAACGTCGCATCCGGCACGTCGGTCCAGTTCTCGCCATCCGTGGTGGTCTGCAGCTTGGAGTGGTAGAAGTGGTTCTTGCCGCCGTTGAACGCGAAGCGGATGTTCTTGAGCGTGCTGGCCTTGCTGAACTTCACGCCGACGTAGTTGCCCTTGTGCAGGTAGTTCGGGTTCTGGAACACCGTGACCGTGCTGTCCTTGCCATCGAAGATGTCTTCGATCGAGCCGGAGGTCGGCGTGGTGAACACGTCGCTGATGTACGTCTTAGTCACGACGTTCGGGTCGGCCTCCTGCTGCACCTTGTTGGACAGGTAGGAGTCCATCGCCTTGATGAACGGCACGATGTGCTGCACGCCGACTTCGGCGTACTCGGTGTGGTTCACGTAGTAGAAGCCGTGCTTCTTGGACGCGGCGAACGCGGACTGCGCGTCGGAGTACTCCTTGAGCGTCGAGGACGTGTCGCCGTTCAGCGCGGCCTCGATACCCGCGATGTAGGCGAGCGCGGCCTTGGTGGTGTCATCCCAGCAGTCGATCCACGGGGCGATCTGCTCGTTGGCGTCCTGCCCGGTGTAGTCCTTGCCGATGTCGCCGAGCATCTTCGCATCGCCCTTGGCGCGGTAGGTCTTGGCTGCCTTCTGCAGCGTGACGAACGCGGCCTTGATGTCGGTCAGGTCGTGGGCGGTGATGGTGCCGTCAGCCAGCTTCGCCTTGGCGGCGGTCAGTGCGGGAGCCAGGTCCACGGACTCCTGCAGCGCGGTGACGCGCGAATCCATGTTCTGGTTGATGGTGTGCTTGGACAGCTCACGCAGCGCGTTCGACGCGGCGGTCGGCACAGCGGAGTTGTGGTCGACGAACGAGAACGAATCCTGCCATGCCTGGTCGGCCTCGCTCTTGCTCCGCCAGATGTTCCACGAGTAGGTGGCGTTGCCGAAGATGCCGACCTTGCTCGGCTCGGACTGCTGCATCGGGTTGAGCACGATGCCCTGGATCTTCGACGGGTCGACGCCCGGATGCAGGAACGTGTCGTAGCCGCCCATGATCAGGTGGCTCTTCGAGTTGTCGGAGCACGGCCAGTTGATCCACATGTAGGGGCCGCGGCCGACGTTCGAGGTGAACGTGTCGGTGAAGTTCTGCGAGACCTCGCCCCAGACGCGTCCGCCGGTCATGACGATCTGCACTTCCTTGGGGAAGTTGGCGAAGTAGCTCATGCCGTTGCCCATGTATTCCTGCGTGACGAACGGCAGCGTGGTCTTGAGGTCCGGGTAGGTCTTCTTCATTTCCTTGAGCCACGCGACCATATCGGTGAGCAGCTTGGTGTAATTGTTACCACCCACGTTCGCCGCGTCATCGGCCAGGATGGCGATCTGGCGTACGCCGACCCCGATGGTCTGCGCGAACTTGTCCTGCAGCACCTTCAGATCGGCCTGATAGTTCGCCTCGGAGTTGAACCGAATCGCGTTGTTCATGAACGGGTGCAGAGCGAACACGAAACGCGTCTTGGAGGCGTTGCCGGCATCGGCGAGCGGCTTGATCTTGGTGTCGAGCTCGTCCTGCGTGTACAGCGTACGCCACTGCGAGTTGTGCTTCGGATCGTCCTTGGGGGCGTAGAAGTACGAGTTGAGCTTGTAGTAGCCGCCCCACTTCATCAGGTTGATGCGGTCCTGAGTGCTCCACGGGTTGCCGTAGTAGCCTTCGATGAAACCGCGGCTGACCACATCGGCGTAGTCAGTGACGGTGAAGTTGCGGATCGTCAGGCTATCGATCTGGCCGAGCACCTGGTACAGGGTGGTCAGGCCGTAGAAGCTGGCGTCGGTGTCTTTGCCGAGCACGGAGATCGTGCCGTTGTCGGACTTGAGGAAGTATGAGTCGGTCTTGTCGAAGATGGCGGAATCCGGGCTGTACTTGCTTTCGATGGCAGTCTCGGCCTTGCCATCGGAACCGTTCACGCCCACATAGACGTTGGTCTTGCCGCTGACTGCGGCGTCGGATTCGGTGACGTTCAGGTTCTTGAGCGCCGCCACTTCGTCCAGTCGGTCCTGGGTGGCTTCATCGATGTCATCGTCATAGATGACGTTGATGTCGCGAAGAATGTACTGTCCGCTGTCATAACGGATCGAATGCGGCTTGGGGGAAAGCGTGTATTCGGTCGCCGCCGTATCGCCGCCTGCCGCGTACGCCGTCTGCACGCCGATGGCCACTGCCGGGCTCAACGACAGAGCCGCGGCAAGCAGGCCTCCTAATGCCTTACTGCGCATACTGGGGTTCCTTTCCTTGTCCGGCACTGGGGACGCGCCGGCTGAATCTCTCATCATTGAATTATTCGTCACCATGCTGCTTTGCATCATCGTGACACGGGGACTCGTGTGAGTTCATCATTGGTCAGTATTCAGTATATATAATTAACAAAATATCGCGACGTTTTCGGTCGTGTCGCAGCCCATCGGCGATTCATGGCCGTGACACGGCGTGCGTTACTGTTGTTGTCATGACCATCACCGTATCGACAGACGGAAGCGCCCTGGGCAATCCGAACGGCCCAATGGGCTGGGCCTGGGCCGACCACGAACTCAACATGGCACATTCCGGCGGCCATGAGCACGGCGGCGACTGCGATGCCGGCGGCGCCACGAACGGCACGAATCAGATCGGCGAATTGTGCGCAGTGCTGGAGGCGCTGCGCGCACATCCCGGCGCGGAGCCGCTGGTCATCGAGACCGACTCGCAGTATGCCATCAACTGTTCCACCAAGTGGGTGCACGGGTGGAAGAAGAACGGCTGGAAGAACTCGCAGAAGAAGCCTGTGAAGAACGCGGCGCTCATCAGGGCGATCGACGCCGAGCTGTCGCGCCGCGCCGGCTCGGTGAAGTTCGTGTGGGTCAAAGGGCACGCGGGCAACGCCGGCAACGAGAAGGTGGACGACCTGGCTCGCACGTATGCCGGCGACTGCCGCAGCGGCGTGCAGGAGGGATATCTGCCGAAGGAGGGATGGCAGTCGCTGCTGGCTTCGGAGTATGCCAAGGGAACCGACGTGCCGGAGGATGCGCAGATGCTGCTGGACGGCAAGATTTCCACGCAGGAGTACCATCTCGGGCGAGGCGGGGAATCGGGTGAAGCGGGAGCCGAGCACGAATCGGACGGCGACAACGTCGCAAAGCGAATCCGCAAGCCATCGTTGGCGGAGCTGCTTGCCGAACCCGAAGGCGTGCCCGACTACGGCGAGACCCAGTCGGACACATCATCCACCACTGCGATGTCAACTCCTACTGTTCCTATGACGACCGAATCGGACGCGACCGTCGCACTGTCATCGAATTCGGCACAGGCCGAAGGCACACAGTCCGGTAGCTCCACACGCTCTGTGGCCGAACCTGCGGCGCCGCGGCTCTCACCGACCGCCCTCACCGCGTCGGGCACGCTGCGCTTTACTCCCCCGCCATCCACCAGCCCGACATATGACGGACGGCCGCGCATCATCCACGGACTGGTTCGCGTGGACGGATATGTGAACGGCGACGGCACCATCACCCTCGACAATGCCGCGTTCTATACGGACAAGCAGGGATAGCAGCCGAATGGCGACGGTTCTCCTCCCAAAACCCGGACGAACGGCGGTGACGTTCCACGAACCGGATACTATAGAGGTGGACTTCAATCCCAAAGTTTGAAGCATGTTTCCCTCCAAGGGGAATGCACGGACATTTCAAGGAGTACATGATGGACAAGGCACAGCAGGATGCACTGAAGAAGGCGGCCGGCATCGAAGCCGCCAAGCTGATCGAGAACGGCATGATCGCCGGTCTCGGAACCGGTTCGACCGTGCGTTTCCTGGTCGATGAGCTCGGCCGCCGCGTCAAGGAGGAGAGCCTGCAGTTCACCGGCGTGACGACCTCCCGTCGCACGCAGGAGCAGGCCGAAGGTTACGGCATCAAGATCGTGGACATCGATGATGTGGATCATATCGACATCACCATCGACGGCGCCGACGAGGTGGACAAGAACTTCAACGGCATCAAGGGCGGCGGCGCCGCACTGCTGTGGGAGAAGATCGTGGCCACGAACTCCAACAAAATCGTGTGGATCGTGGACGAGTCCAAGGTCGTCGACACCATCGGCAAGTTCCCGCTGCCGGTCGAGGTGATTCCGTTCGGCGCCGGCCACGTCATCAAGCAGTTCGAGGCCAAGAACTACAAGCCGGTGCTGCGCCTCGACGCCGACGGCAAGGAAGTGCGCACCGACGAGAACAACTTCGTCGTGGACCTGCATCTTGAGCGCATCGACCACCCGCAGGATCTCGCCGAGGACCTGATCAACACGGTCGGCGTCGTCGAGCACGGCCTGTTCCTCAACATGGTCGACAAGGTCATCGTCGGCGACCCCAACGGCCCACGCGTAATGACCAACGGCAACAAGTGACCTAACGCGG
>UMBF01023262.1_pt1 | contig 15938 bp, 17 predicted proteins | sample 1963901 | NCBI WGS metagenome assembly UMBF01 (sample SAMEA4835935, study PRJEB28245) | human gut metagenome | biome: gut microbiome; material: fecal sample | place: Denmark | collected 2008 | reverse complement strand
GCTGTGGGGAGCAGGCTTGACCCGCCCGGAGGTGGAGTCGTTTTTGCGGGCCTGTCACCCAGGGCTCTGGCAGCCGCTGCTGGATGTGCTGACGTTTCTGGGCGCCCATATCAAGTAAAACGCCATCAGGGGACAAAAAAGCGGAGCGCATGGCAAACTGCCATACGCTCCACTGCTTTTATTGGATGGCCTCAGCTAACAATTGCGGTCCCGGAAGCAAGAATGAGACACGGTCACTTCCCCAAAACCTCGTGCCGGATATAGGTAAAAGCGGCGTCCTCACCCTCGTCCCGGAGCTTGATGAGCATGGTCTCCAGCAGCGCTGCGGTCTCCGGTGCGATCAGCAGGCGCTTTTTCATGGACCGCTGGAAGAAGAGATATGGGTCCGCCAGCTGGAAGTCCTTGCCCCGGTATACCCGGCTGGCGGCCAGTCGGTCGCAGAACATCTCCGCCACGTATTTTTTTGGCATCTCCACGCCGATGATGCCCTCGCCCCGGATGCTGTAATCCGTCCAGTACTCAAAGTGATGACGGTTGCGGCCCTTGTGGTGGAGCCAGGAGGCACTGTACCCCCGTTCCCGCCGCTGGGCGTCGTTAGGGCTGCGGTCCCCCTGGAAATATTTCACGCCCGCCCAGAACTCGATGGGGGAATACTTGGACAGGTCATGGGTCAGTCCCTGCCAGTAAAGACCCAGGCGGAAGCAGTACTTCCGCACCAGACGGCGGTGATGGCTGATGGTTTTCAAATGGCCCCAGAAGTGCAAGAGACGTCCCTCCGCTTTTTCAGATTCATGGTTCAGTATAGCACAGCAGCGCCAAAAAGACGAGAAAAATTTTCGCATGGAACCTGCCGGCCCGGCAGACACTAGGTGGGAGGTGGTCAAATGGAGGGTGCGTTGCTGGAGTGTCCCCGAGCGTGGGAGAGGCTGCTGCCGCCCGGTGTCCGCCGGGCGGAGACGGCGGCGGAGCTGGAAGGGCGGAACTGGGATCTGCTGGCTCTGACGGCGGGAGGATGCGTAGCGGTGGGAAAGCGGGTAGTCCGGTGCCGGATTTTGCTGCTGCCGGGGGACTGGGAGCGGCCTCTGCCCACGGGGCTGGCGGCAGAGGCTGTGGTCTCCTATGGCCTTTCCGCCCGGGACAGTCTGACGCTCTCCAGCCTGACGGAGCCGGTTTTGTGCGTGCAGCGCCAGCTGCCCCGACCAGATGGGACATGGATCGATCCCCAGGAGTTTTTGCTGCCGGTGCTGCCGGGGCCGGCAGAGGTACTGCTGCCCCTGCTGGGGGTGCGGCTGTTGCAGATCCCACTGGACCGGAATCCCTTCGCATGGTAAGCTGATGTAAACAGGAAGGAGTGTGGTCCATGGAGCTTCTGGCGGTGATCTTGATTCTGGGCGGAACGGCGGGCATTTGCTGGGTGCTCTACGGCCGGGGGAGCGGTCCCACCCGCTGCATCGGCTGCGGAAAGTGCGCGGCGGACGGCCGCTGTATCCTCACCGGAGAGCATTGGGGCGGAATCTCCGCTGAAAAAGACGAAAAAACCGGAAATCCCCGTTGACAATCCCATCGAAACAGGTATAATAAATTCGTTCGACAAACGCAGTGACAAAGCCAGCCCGGCGAAACCGGCCAGAGCGAGAGGGGAGCGGTGAAAGCCCCTTGCCAATGCCGCAGGGCAGCCACTTTGGAGCAGTCCGCGAAGAGCGGAACGGCCCATCCCCGTTACCGGATGACTGGAGATGCCCTCTCGGGAGGGCAGATCAGGGTGGTACCGTGGAGTTTATCCGCCCCTGACGCAGGTCAGGGGCGGTTTTTCTTTTCCGGGAACATCCGCCCGGTGCAGGAGCCGTTTGTCCAAACCCGTAAAACCATCCGGAAGGAAATGAATTTAGGAGGAAACACACTATGGCACATCCCTATCATGGACTCAACGAGCTGCGGGAGATGTTCCTGAGCTACTTTGAAAGCAAGGGTCATCTGCGTCTGCCCAGCTTTTCCCTGATCCCCCCGGCCAATGACAAGAGCCTGCTGCTCATCAACTCCGGCATGGCTCCCATGAAGACCTGGTTCACCCGGGAGGAGGAGCCCCCCCGGAACCGCGTCACCACCTGCCAGAAGTGCATCCGCACCGGCGACATCGAGAACATCGGCAAGACCGACCGCCACGGCACCTACTTTGAGATGCTGGGAAACTTCTCCTTTGGGGACTATTTCAAGAAGGAGGCCATCCCCTTCTGCTGGGAGTTCCTCACCAAGGTGGTAGGCCTGGAGGAGGACCGGCTGTACCCCTCCATCTACCTGGACGACGATGAGGCCTTTGAGATCTGGAACAAGGACATCGGCATCCCCGCCGAGCGGATCTTCCGCTTCGGCAAGGAGGACAACTTCTGGGAGCACGGTGCCGGTCCCTGCGGTCCCTGCTCCGAGGTGTACTATGACCGCGGCGAGGAGCACGGCTGCGGCAAGCCCACCTGCACAGTAGGCTGCGACTGCGACCGGTATATCGAGGTGTGGAACAACGTCTTCTCCCAGTTCGTCAACGACGGCGAGGGCCACTACACCGAGATGCTCAACAAGAACATCGATACCGGCATGGGTCTGGAGCGTCTGGCCTGCGTGTGCCAGAACGTCAACTCCCTCTTTGACGTGGACACCGTCATGAACATCACCCACAAGGTCAGCGAGATCACCGGTGCTCACTACGGCGAGAGCCACAAGACGGACGTGAGCCTGCGGGTCATCACCGACCACATTCGCTCCTCCGTCATGATGATCTGCGACGGCATCCTGCCCTCCAACGAGGGCCGGGGCTACGTACTGCGCCGTCTGCTGCGCCGGGCTGCCCGTCACGGAAAGCTCCTGGGTGTGGAGCGTCCCTTCCTCCATGAGGTGGTGGACACCGTGATCCATGAAAACGAGTGTGCCTATCCCGATCTGCGGGAGAAGCAGGCCTATATCACCAAGGTCATCCGCACCGAGGAGGAGAACTTCGCCCGCACCATCGACGGCGGCATGAAGATCTACGACGAAATGCTCTCCGCCCACAAGGCGGCAGGGGAGACGGTGTTCTCCGGTGCCGACGCCTTCAAGCTCTATGATACCTACGGCTTCCCCGTGGATCTGACGGCGGAGATGGCGGAAGAGGCTGGCATGAGCGTGGACCGTGAGGGCTTCGACAAGCTCATGGAAGAGCAGCGCGTCCGGGCCCGGAAGGCCCGTGAGGCGCTGGGCGATCTGGGCTGGGCCGGCATCGAGTTTGGCTCCGACATGCCCGCCACCGAGTTTGTGGGCTATACCTCCAACGAGATTGCGGATGCCAAGGTACTGGCTATTGTGGTGGACGGCGAGCTGCGGGACGCCATCGTCTCCGGCGCTGAGGCCACGGTAGTACTGGACAAGACTCCCTTCTACGCGGAGATGGGCGGCCAGGTGGCCGACCACGGCGTCATCACTGCCGACGGCTGCACCTTCACCGTACGGGATGTGCAGAAGAACAAGGGCGGCAAGTTCCTCCACACCGGTGTGCTGGAAAGCGGCGAGCTTAAGGTGGGCGACACCGTTTCCGCCTCCATCGATGTGGAGCGCCGCAAGGCCATCATGCGTGCCCACAGCGCCACCCATCTGCTGGATGCGGCGCTGAAGAAGGTGCTGGGCGACCATGTCCATCAGGCCGGCTCTCTGGTAGAGCCCGACCGGCTGCGTTTTGACTTCACCCACTTCGAGGCTATCACCCCCGACCAGCTCAGCGAGATCGACCACATGGTCAACGACGCCATCCTGGAGGGTTATCCCGTTGTCACCGAGGTGCTGCCTATTGAGGAAGCCAGAAAGAAGGGTGCTATCGCCATGTTCGGTGAGAAGTACGGCGAAACCGTCCGCGTGGTGGAGATGGGAGACTTCTCCATGGAGTTCTGCGGCGGTACCCATCTGGACAACACCGCCAAGGTCGGCTCCTTCCGCATCAAGTCCGAGTCCTCCATTGCCTCCGGCGTGCGGCGGATCGAGGCAACCGTGGGCAAGCTGACCCTGGAGACCGTCAACCGCAATCAGGAGATGCTCTTCCATGTGGCCCAGATGCTCAAGACCAATCCCGGTGAGCTGGAGACCAAGATCTCTCAGCAGCTCACCGAGATGAAGGAGCTGCGTCACGCGGTGGAGAAGTTCAAGGCTGAGGCGTCCCTGGGCGAGGCCCGGCAGTTCCTGATGTCCGCCAAGGATGTCAAGGGCCTGAAGGTCCTCACCGCCACCCGCAACGGCATGGATGCCAACGGCCTGCGGCAGATGGGCGACTTCCTCCGGGACAAGGAGCCCAACGTGGTGGCTGTGCTGGCCTCTGTCAACGGCGAGAAGATCAGCTTCCTGGCTGTGTGCGGCAAGGAGGCCGTGGCCCGGGGCATCAAGGCCGGCGAGCTGGTCAAGACCGTCTGCGCCGTCTGCGGCGGCAAGGGCGGCGGCAAGCCCGACAGCGCCATGGGCGGCGGCAGCGACCTTCTGAAGCTGGACGACGCGCTGGCCAGCGTGGACGATTTCGTCTCCGCCAAGCTGGGGTGAGCCATGGCAAAGCAGAGCGTAGCGCAGTTCGAGCACCGGCATACCCATGACCGGAAGTTTTTGCGGAGCTTTTACTGGCACTCCCTATCCCTCTCTCCGGTTTATATGGTGGTGTGGGCAGGCCTGTTCGTCCTGGGCATGGTGTTTGCAGTGCAGACCATCCGGGAGGGTTCCCGGGGGACAGGACTGCTCTGCGGCGTCGCCGCGCTGGTGTGTCTGGTACGGGGCTTTATCGCCGGCTGGGTCCGCCTGCTGCGGGAATACAACGGAATGGTCAAGGAATACGGCAAGGACGGCTGGGAATCGGTGATGCGCTTCGGCGACAAAATCGAGATGCTGGACGACGGCCGTTCCACCGCAGAAGTTGAATGGAGTGACTGCCGCAAGCTGGAGGACCAGGGAGCCTGGCTGTGCCTGGAATTCCGGGACGGCCTGGGATCTCTCTTTCTGCGCAAGTCTGATTTTTCCAAGGGGACAGCTGCGGAATTCTGTGCTTGGCTTGCCCAGGAGCACCCCGAAATCAAGCAGAGCGTGAAGAACTAAACTGCCTCTGCCTGACTACTGCGGCAAGGAGGAGAAGAAATGCTTCCCAAGGACCCTTATATTCTTTTAAGCGTTGTCAACGCCAGGCTCCGGGATCAGTACACAGATCTTGCGGACCTGTGCGCCAGCCTGGACGCGGATGAGGATACCCTGCGCCAAACCCTGGCAGGGGTTGACTATCATTACGATCCGGTCCATAATCAGTTTATCTAAACCTGTGGTAAAGGAGGTTTTTGAAATGTCTGATTGCTTGTTCTGCAACATCATTGCAGGGGAGATCCCCAGCAGCAAGGTGTATGAGGATGATGTCTGCTTTGCCTTCAACGACATTGCTCCCCAGGCGCCTACCCATTTTCTGGTGATCCCCAAGGCCCATATCCAGTCCGTCTCCGAGATCAACGGAGAGAACAGCAACGTGGTGGCCCATATCTTTGAGGTCATCGCCAAGCTGGCGAAGGAACAGGGCATGGAGAGCTACCGCGTGGTCTCCAACATTGGTGAGCAGGCGGGGCAGAGTGTGCATCACCTGCACTTCCACGTGCTCTCCGGCCGGGACATGACCTGGCCTCCGGGCTGAGACGCTCCAAAAATGAAAAAACACCCCCGATGCGTTGATCCGCACCGGGGGTGTTTTCATCAAAAAGATTGCTTACGGGTCCAGCTCCACCATGACAGTGGGAGCGGTTCGGCAGGTGGCAAGGCTCACCGCCAGCAGCAAAATACCGCAGGTAACGGCGCCGGGGACCGTAGCGCCCAAACCAAAGGGCTGGCCCGCCAGCTTCCAGCCCACGGTGACGAAGAAGCCGCCCAACATTCCGGCGATGATCCCGGCCTTGGTGGCCTTCTTCCAGTACAGCGCCGCCAGAGCAGGCAGGCCCGCCGCCGCCGCGTAAAATGCCCAGGCGAACATCAGCACGTCGTAGGCGCTCTTGATATACAGAGCGATGACCAGTGCCCCAAGGGCCAGGACCACAGAGGCGATGCGGGAGAAGAGGATCTCATGCTTCTCGCTCATCTGGGGGTGGAAGGTCTTTCCCAGGTCGCTGACTACTGTCTGGACGGACACCAGCAGGTAGCTGTCCGCAGTGCTCATCATCACGGACAAAATACCGGAGAGGGCAAGCCCGGTGAGGCCCGGCGGCAGGATCTTGATGGCCAGCGCCGGAATCACCGCGTCGGCGGTGCCGAACTCCTCCACCACGTTGGGCAGAATCTGCTGTGCGGCCAGACCCATCAAAAAGAGGAGGGCAATGGTCACTGCGTATACAGACGTCCCCCAGAACATTCCCTTCCGGGCGGCCTTTGGTGTCTTGGCGGCAAAAGCCCGCTGCCACATCTCTGCACCGGCCATGGTAAAGACCAGATAGGTGACGATATCGCCCAGAATCTCTCCGTCGATGTGAGGGGTGATGTAGCTCTTGTCCAGATTGGCCCAAAAATTGCCGAAACCTCCCAGGAACTCCAGACTGGCGGTGGGAATCATGAGATAGACAAAAATGATGAGCATGAAAAACTGCACCACATCTGTATACACCACGCCGAACAGGCCGGAGGCAGCCGTGTAGATGATAAAAATGGCGGTGGCGATCAGCGCGCCCATCTCGTAGCTGATGCCGATCTGCCCACCCAAAAGCTTGATGATGGTGGCGGTGGCGGTGACCTGAGCGGCAACGGTGCCCACCATGGCAAAGGCCACCATGGCGGCCAGGATGCACTTGGCACCCTTGCCGAAGCGGTATTCAAACAGCGCCGGAATGGATTCGATTCCATACCGTTCGCCTACCCGCTGGATGCGGCCGGCAAAGCCGGAGAAGATAAACATGCCCAGAAGGTAGGGAAGGGCAGTAGCTACGGCGGCAAAGCCTGTCGTATAGGCGATGCCGGCCCGGCCCATCATGGCGCTGCCGCCGATGATAGTGGCACATACCGTAGCAGCCAGCACCACGGGCCCCAGGGTGCGGCCCGCCACATAGTAATCATCGGTATTGTTGATCCGCTTGACGAACCAGACGCCCACGCCCAGCATGAACAGAAGATACGCCGCGATCACCAGCAGATCCAGAGTGGTCACTTCAATCATGGAGAACACTTCCTTTCCAAACGGGATTTTCTGTGCCGCCCGCGTTTCTCAACTGTGTCCGCGGGTGAAACGATTAACTTAAGTATAGCAATTTTACTGGTTTTTTGTCAAATTTTAGACATGATTTTATACAAATATACAACTGGAGCTTTTCAAATCTGTAAGAAGCGGAAAAGGTCGTCCTTTGCACCCTTGTTTTTGGCATGGATTCTGGTAAAATAAGAATAAAGTGAACCAAACGGTTTACTTTCTGCATATAAACGCAACCAAATGGTAACCTTTTCGAGAGGTGATTTGGTTGTATCTGCGGAGGGTGTACGATCTGCGGGAGGATCACGATGATACGCAAAAGGCGGTGGCGGAATATTTGGGAATCCAGCCCAATGTATACCGCCGGTATGAAAAGGGACTTCGGAATTTCCCGATTGATATTTTGGTAAAGCTGGCCGATTACTATCACGTCAGCACCGACTATCTGCTTGGCCGGACCGATGATCCCACACCGCCGCCAAAAAGCAAATGAGAAAGCTGGCCTGTTTTGCGGGGTCCTTTTCCCTGGGTATTTTTCTCGCCCAGTATCTGCTGCCCGTCTCCTGGCTGCTGCCGGGAGCGGGGGCGTGCTTTGCTGCGGCCTGCGGAGCATTGCTGCTGCCGGAACGCTGGCGCAGGCGGGTGCTTCTGGCCGGCGTGGGTCTGGCACTGGCGCTGGGGTGGAACTGGCTGTATGTACGGGAGGTTCAATCCCCTATGGAGGCGCTGGCAGGACAGCAGCGGCAGGTGACCATGACAGTGTGCGCCTATCCCTCCGCCACGGATTACGGTGCCAAGGCCACCGTCCGGATTGACGGCTTGCCCTGGGGAAAGGCCGTTTACTATGGGGACGAAACGCTGCTGGAACTGCGCCCGGGCCAGACCGTCGCAGATACGGTGCTGCTGCGCAGCGCCGGGAATATCCGGGATGACGACGTCACCACCTTTACCTCCAAGGGAATTTTTCTAATGGCCGTGTCGCGGGGAACACCGGAGACCGGCGCAGGCAGCGTTGGTTCTCCCCGCTGGTGGCCAGCGGAGCTGGGACGGGCCATGCAGCTTCGGATCGCCCAGCTCTTTACCGGGGACACTGCCGCTTTTCTCACTGCCATTTTAACCGGGGATCGTAGCGGGCTCTCCGTGCAGGCGGATTCAGACCTCTCGGAAGCCGGACTCAGCCATATTCTGGCGGTCTCCGGCATGCACTGCATGTTTCTGCTCCGAATGATTCAGGATGTTACGGGAAAGCACCGCCGCCGGCTAGTGGCCGGGTGGGGGATTCCCGTGCTGGCATTTTATGCCCTGCTCACCGGCGGCAGCCCCTCTGTGGTACGGGCCTGTGTGATGGTGATTTTCTATCTGACGGCGCCCTTGTTCGGGCGGGAGAGCGATGGCCCTACCGCGCTGACATCGGCACTCTTTTGTATTTTACTGGTCAATCCCTTTGCCGCGGCATCTATCAGCTTGCAGCTCTCCTTCGGGGCCATGGCAGGGCTTTTGTGGGTGAGCAGCCGGCTGTACCGGATGCTGTCTGAGAAGAAAAAACATGGGAAGGTGTTTTGCTTTACAGTATCCAGCTTTTCGGCGTCTATTGGTGCGTTGATTTTCACGTGGCCTCTGGCGGCATACTACTTTGGAACATTGGTGCTGGTATCCCCGCTGAGTAATCTGCTCTGCCTTTGGGCAGCCAGCGGGATCTTCCTGACGGGCCTTTTGTCTCTGGGTGTGAGTGTGATCTGGCTGCCGCTGGGCACGCTCATCGGGTTGGTGCCCCGGCTGCTCATCGCGTACCTGCTCCGGGCCGCCCATATGCTGGCATCGCTGCCGCATCACGCACTGTCCATGGATAACCGGTATCTGTGGCTGTGGCTGGCGTTTGCCTATATCCTGTTTGCCGCTGCGTATCTGGGAAGGGGCGGAAAGCGGCGCAGATCTGTCCTGGCGGCGGTTTTGGCAGCGGTGACACTGGGGGCGTCCATCCGTCTGTGGGTGGGGCGCTATGAGGATGGCCGCCTCCATATCCTGGCGCTGGATGTGGGGCAGGGGGCCAGCACACTTCTGTGCGACGGCGGAGCCTTCGCACTGGTGGACTGCGGCAGCTCCAACAGCTGGTACAGCGCCGGAGACATCGCGGCCAACCGACTCAGGAGTATGGGGTGCGACCGGCTGGACACGTTGGTTCTGACCCATTACGATACCGACCATGTCAACGGCGTGGAGGAGCTGATGACGCTGCTGCCGGTGGAAACCCTGCTGGTGCCGGACACCGCGGACGACACAGGAGTGCGGGAGAGCGTGCTCCTTGCGGCTGCGGCCCACGGAACGGCCGTGAAGATGGTGACGGATGTACACACCATCTCTATGGGAGAAAGCACGCTGCGGCTCTATCCCGTAGCCGGCGGAGAAACGGACAACGACAGCGGCCTTGCGTTGCTGTGCAGCCGGGAAGAACACGATCTTCTGATTACCGGCGATATGGACGCCGCCGGAGAACGGCGGCTGCTGGAGACCTGGGAACTTCCGGACATCGATATTCTGGAGGTGGGGCACCACGGCTCCGCGTCCTCCACCTGCGAGGATCTGCTGGACGCACTGCGGCCGGAGACGGCCATCATCAGCGTGGGCAGCGGCAACAGCTACGGGCACCCTGCCGATGAGACACTGCGGCGGCTCCGGAAGGTCGGAGCGGATATCTACCGCACAGATCTGCAGGGGACCATCGAACTGACTTTGAATTGAGGAACGGACACATGGCATATATCAAAAAAAACGCAAAAACCAATGAGGCATTTCAAAAGCTCAAGGCGGACCTCTCCGCCGGAACGCCGGGCTGCGCCTACATCTTTTACGGAGAGGAGAGCTATCTCCGGGAGTACTACCTGGGGGAGCTGCGGAAAAAGCTGGTCCCCGCCGGGTTCGAGGAATTCAACTATCACCGGCTGGAGGGAAAGGATCTGACGGTCCAATCCCTGGGAGAGATGGCGGAGGCCATGCCCATGATGTCGGAGCGGACGCTGATCGTAGTGACGGACTGGGACCTTTACAAACTGGGGGAGGAGCAGCGGGAAAAACTGATTTCCTTCCTGGACGACATCCCACCTTACTGCTGCGTGGTATTCGTGTATGACACGGTGGAATATAAACCCAACCGGACCCTCAAGAAGCTGACAAAGGCCATTGCAGACCATGTGCAGGCGGTGGAGTTCCGGGCGGCGGAGAACAGCGACCTCATCGCCTGGATTGCCCGGCGGTTCCGGGCACTGGGGAAGGATATCGACCGCCAGACGGCGGAGTACCTGATCTTCACCTGCGGCGGACTGATGACGGGGCTCGTGCCGGAGATCACCAAGATCGGCACCTACGCCAAGGGCAAAATCATCACACAGAAGGACATCGACGCAGTGGCAGACCCGGTCCTCTCGGCGGAGGTGTTCCGCCTTTCCGACGCCGTGGTCCAGGGAAATTATGACCGGGCGGCCCAGATTCTGGGAGACCTTCTGAAGATGCAGACGGAGCCCATTGTCATCCTGGCAGCCCTGGGCAGCCAGCTCCGCCGGATTTACACCGCCCGCATGGCCATCGACAGCGGAAAGGACAAATACTGGCTCATGGAGCTCTGGGAGATGAAGTCCGACTACCCGGCAAAACTGCTGCTCCAGGCGGCGAAAAAGACCAACGCCGCCTGGTGCGGCGACGCGGTGACTATGTGCCAGGTGCTGGACCGGCGGATGAAGAGCGAAAAGGGCATCGACCCGGCAGGCGAGCTGAAGCTGCTGCTGGTGCGGCTGGGAGCGGGACGGCGATGAAGAAGATCAAGGAAGTCATCGTGGTGGAGGGCCGCTACGACAAAAATACCCTCTCCCAGGTGGTAGACGCTACCGTTGTCACCCTGGGAGGCTTTGCGGTGTTCAACGACCGGGAGAAGCTGGCCTTTCTCCGCCGTCTGGCACTGGAGCGGGGCCTCATCGTGCTGACCGACAGCGACGGCGCCGGCTTTGTGATCCGCAATTACCTCAAGGGCGCGCTGCCCCGGGATCGGGTCAAGCAGGCCTATATCCCGGACATCCACGGCAAGGAGCGTCGCAAGCGGGCCCCCGGCAAGGAGGGCAAGCTGGGTGTGGAGGGGATGCGTCCCCAGGTTCTGCTGGAATCTCTCCGCCGGGCGGGGGCCACGTTTCTGGATGAGGCGGATCAGCCTGCCGCTGGGAAGGAGCCCATCACAAAGGCGGACCTGTTCGCCCTGGGACTCACCGGCGGCACCGGCAGCGCCGCCCGGCGGCAGGTCCTGCTGCGGCATCTGGATCTGCCGGAGCACCTGACGCCCAACGCTTTGCTGGAGGCGCTGAACCTGCTCTATACCCGGGAAACGTTTATGCAGACTGCCCAGACGCTCTTTTCCGGGGAAAACGCATAATCATACAAACATTTGTATGATTCGACAAAATTTATGTATTTTAACAGCATAAATTGGAAGAACAATCCATTACCCGCCAAAATTCGACAAATTCCGCGCAAGACCCGTGCTACCCTTACTCCTGAAAGAAATCCATGGGGGAGGGGTTTCGCTTGCGGAGAATTTTTGTTGGGGACGCCGCTTGCGGCCAAAAGTTGATCCGCTATTATTTATTGGAACACGAGATTGCCGGGCGGACATGCTACGGCATCCAGGTGGAAACCGGCGGGGAGAAAGCTGTGATCCCATGCATCACGCCGTCACAGGTCGCCGTGCTGGCACTGGCAGAGCGGCTGATCCGGGGGTGTGTGACCCCGGTGACGGCCCGGGACGTGGTGGAGGACTGGCTGCTGACGTGAGTCCGGATTGTCCCTTGCAATTTTCAGGCGGATTCTGTATAATAAAATTCTGCTTTTGAGAATGCTGTATTGGGAGGACTGACACGCATGGCAGATGAGAAGAAAACCGTGCAGGAGGAGCTGCCGGAGAGCCGGAACTTCATCCACGCTTTTATCGAGGAGGATATCGCCCCCGGCGGACAGTTTGAGGGCATGACCGTCCACACCCGTTTCCCGCCGGAGCCCAACGGCTATCTGCATATCGGCCACTGCAAGGCACTGTGCATCGACTTCGGCACCGCCGAAAAGTTCGGCGGACTGTGCAACCTGCGGATGGACGACACCAATCCCGCCAAGGAGGACACGGAGTACGTGGACGCCATCCAGGAGGATATCCACTGGCTGGGCTTTGACTGGGGTGACCGCTTTTTCTACGGGTCCGACTATTTTGAGCAGGACTACCAGTTTGCCGTGGAACTGATCAAGAAGGGCCTTGCCTATGTCTGCGAGCTCAGCCCTGAAGAGTTCAAAGCCAACCGGGGCGACGTGGGCGTACCCGCCGTCAGCCCGTACCGGGACCGGCCCATCGAGGAGAGCCTGGACCTCTTTGAGCGTATGCGCAACGGCGAATTCCCGGAGGGGTCCAAGACCCTGCGGGCCAAGATTGACCTGGCCTCCGGCAACTTCAACCTGCGGGACCCGGTCATCTACCGCATCCGCTATATCCATCATCACCGGCAGGGGGACAAGTGGTGCATCTTCCCAATGTACGACTTCGCCCATCCCATTCAGGACGCCCTGGAGGGCATCACCCACTCTCTGTGCTCTCTGGAATATGAGGAGCACCGTCCCCTGTACGACTGGGTGGTCAGCAATATCTCCATTCCGTACCACAAGCCCCGCCAGATCGAGTTTGCCCGGCTGAATATCGACCACACCGTCATGAGCAAGCGCAAGCTCCGCCGCCTGGTGGAGGAGGGGCGGGTCTCCGGCTGGGACGATCCCCGGATGCCGACTCTGTGCGGCCTGCGCCGCCGGGGCTATACGCCCAAGTCCATCCGCAATTTCTGCGACCGTATCGGCGTTGCCAAGACGCCCTCCGTCATTGAATACTCCTTCCTGGAGCACTGCCTGCGGGAGGATCTCAATGAGACCGCCCAGCGGGTGATGGCGGTGCTGCACCCGGTGAAGCTGACCATCACCAACTACCCCGAGGGCCAGAGCGAGACGGTCACCGTGGAGAACAATCCTGTGGACCCCACCGCCGGTACCCGGGAAGTCACGTTTTCCCGTCACCTGTGGGTGGAGGCAGACGATTTCCTGGAGACGCCGGTGCCCAAGTACAAGCGTCTCTTCCCGGGCGGTCCCGAGTGCCGCCTCAAGGGTGCCTATCTCATCACCTGCACCGGCTGCGTGAAGGACGATGACGGCAATGTGACGGAGATCCTGGCGGAGTACGACCCCGAGAGCCGGGGCGGCGATCCTGCCGACGGCCGGAAGGTCAAAGGTGCCACACTGCACTGGGTGGATGCCGCCACTGCCGTGGACGCCGAGGTCCGTCTCTACGACAACCTCTTCTCCGATCCCAGTCCCGATGCGGCGGACAAGGATTTCATCGCCTGCCTGAATCCGGATTCCCTGCAGGTCCTCACAGGCTGCAAGGTGGAGGCCGGTCTGGCCAATGCCACCGCGCCCGCAAACTTCCAGTTCATGCGTCTGGGCTATTTCTGCCTGGACAACAAGGACGCGAAGCCCGGTCACTTGGTATTCAACCGGAGCGTCAGCCTGAAGGACAGCTTTAAGAAATAAGAAAAAGCGGAGTGCTGTGCGCTCCGCTTTTTTCTTCTCCGCAGTTTGCTTTTGCGGCATGATTTGCCGCGCTCAGATCTCGATCTTCCGATCCAGGCGGTAGAAGGTGAAAATACCGGTCCCCAGCAGGGTACCGTCCTGATTGGTAATGCGCACATCAAAGAAGGACAGTGTGCGGCCGTGCTTGCTCTCCTGCGCTTCGGCGGTGAGCACGTCTCCCAGCTGGGCACTGCGCAGGAAATTATAGTTTGCGTTCACCGTCACGGCAAGATACCCGTGAGAAGCCATGGCGGACCCGCTGGCGGTATCGGCCATGGAGAAGTATACGCCGCCGTGCGGCACGCCCACCGGATTCAGATCCTCCGGCCCCACGGTCTTGGTGACCCGGGCATAGCCCTCCCGCAGCTCCTCCACCCAGATCCCAAGTCTCTTGCAGAAGGGATTGGTGGTGTTCCGGCTTTCCTTGATCTTTTCGTAGATATCCATACAAGACTGCTCCTTCGCGATGTTTTTCCCATTGTACCGCAGAAGGGGGCCCACGTCAAAGAAAAGCTGAGGGGAGAGGCGTGACCGAAAAAGCGGCCTCTTCAGGCCGCTTTTGGAAGTTCTCAGATATTTTTTTTAATGGTGTTGATGGCGCCCTTTTCCAAACGGGAAACCTGGGCCTGGGAGATTCCCACCTCGGCAGAGACCTCCATCTGGGTCTTGCCCTCGTAAAATCGGAGGGAGAGGATGCGCCGCTCCCGGGGGTCCAGCCGTTTGAGTGCCTCCTTGAGGGCAATGCGGTCCGTCCAGTCCTCGTCGGTATTTTTCGTGTCCCGGACCTGGTCCATGACGCAGATGGCGTCCCCACTGTCGGAATACACCGGTTCGTACAAAGATACCGGGTCCACGATGGCATCCATGGCGAACACCACCTCCTCCCGGGGCAGATCCAGCTCCTTTGCGATCTGCTCCACCGACGGCTCCCGCTGGTTCTCCGCCAGCAGGCGGTCCCGGACCTGAAGCACCCGATAGGCGGTGTCCCGCATGGAGCGGGATACCCGGATGGCGCTGTTGTCCCGGAGGTAGCGGCGGATCTCACCGATGATCATGGGGACACCGTAGGTGGAAAAACGTACCGGCTGGTTGATGTCGAAGTTATCGATGGCTTTGATAAGGCCCACACAGCCCACCTGAAAGAGGTCGTCGGCATTTTCACCCCGGCTGGAAAACCGCTGGATCACGGACAGCACCAGCCGTAGGTTTCCCTCGATCAGCCGCTGGCGGGCATTCTGATCCCCGGCCTTGGCTTGGCGCAGCAGCGCCATGGTTTCCTCGTTTTTCAGCACCGGCAGCCGGGCGGTGTTGACGCCCGCGATCTCTACTTTACCCTGCATCCAAGCAGCCTCCCCACACATGTCTAGAGCTTCTTTGGTCAGTATGGACGGCGGCGTTTTTTCCTATACTGGAAGCTTTTGTCGCTTTGTGGGCGGCGTGGCGGTCTTTTGCGGGGGAACGGTAGAAGAACTTTTTCCTGTCCGGGCAGGGGAGAGGCCCAGCATAGGACGGCCTGCCGGATGCATAGCCTCTTTTGAAAGAGGTGAGCGCCATGCAGTGCAGAATCCGGGATTTTCGGTGCAAGGAGGTCATCAACATCTGCGACGGCTGCCGCCTGGGATATGTGTCGGATGTGGATGTCCGCGTCCCCGAGGGGCAGGTGGTGGCAATCGTGGTGTACGGCCCCTGCCGCTTTTTCGGGCTTTTCGGCAGCCGGGAGGAGTTTTATATTCCCTGGGAGTGTATCCAGAGGATCGGGGACGATATCATCCTCATCGACAAGCCCTTCCAGCGCCGGGACCCCCGCATGGAGCGGAAACGGCGGCGGAAATTCGGCGGATGACCGGCAAGCGCGGAAATTCCGGTGGTTTTACCGGAATTTCCGCGCATTTTTTGGAAATTATACTTGCATTGGGACGTTCTCTGTGGTATTATATTTCAGCATTCCGCACGGTGCGCCGACTCTCCGTCTGTGCCAGCAATGGTTGGCGGAGGGGATGAAACCGCCGGAGGTAAAACTAAATTTGATTTGGAGGAACTTTACACTATGGCAAATTCTAACGTCGTATCCATGAAAGCCCTGCTGGAGGCAGGCGTC
>UMBF01054515.1_pt1 | contig 16096 bp, 19 predicted proteins | sample 1963901 | NCBI WGS metagenome assembly UMBF01 (sample SAMEA4835935, study PRJEB28245) | human gut metagenome | biome: gut microbiome; material: fecal sample | place: Denmark | collected 2008 | reverse complement strand
CCGAGCCGCCGCGGCAGGCAGGCCCGCTGGAGCCGTTCGCCTTCTGGCCCGCCGTGCTGGCCGATTTGGAGGAGAATGATGCAATGCTCATCTCCTTTTTGCGCGGCACCAGGGCCTACTGTGACGGCAAGCGCGTGCTGTTTGAGTGCAGCGACGCCTTCCGCGATTATATCCGCAATAACCGGGAGGTCAGCAAGCGTCTTAAGGAAACTATCTACCGTGTATCGCGCACCAAGTACAGTATCGGCCCCTATGAGGAGCCAAAGACCGACGACACCACCGCTGCCGTCAGCCTGGATGAGACTCTGCACACGATGCAGGCGCTTGGTGTCGATTTGAAAATCGTTGATAAATAATTATTTTTGGAGGATACAACCATGAAAGCAAGACTGCCCAAGGGCTATGGCCGACCCGATCCCAACGCCATGATGCGTCAGGTCCAGAAGATGCAGGACGACATCCGCGCCAAGCAGGAGGAGCTCGAAGCCAAGGAGTACACCGGCACCGCCAGCGGTGAGATGGTCACTGTCACGATGAACGGCAAGCATGAGATCACCGCCGTCAAGATCAAGCCCGAGGCCGTCGACCCCGATGATATTGAAATGCTTGAGGATCTGATTGCCGCCGCCGTCAACAGCGCCGCTGCTGCCGTTGACAAGGACTCCGAGGAGGAGATGTCCAAGATGACCGGCGGTCTGAACATCCCCGGTCTGGGCTAAGAGGCTGCCTATGTTCAACAACAATGTTGAGCCGCTGGAAAATTTGATTGACCAGTTTGCCCAGTTTCCCGGCATTGGCCGCAAAAGTGCGGTGCGTATGGCCTATCAGGTCATGTCGATGCCGCCCAAGCAGGCCATGGAGCTGGCCAAGGCGATTGAGCACGCCAAAAGTGACCTGCACCGCTGCCGCATCTGCCAGGACTACACCACCGGCGATGTCTGCAAAATCTGCGCCTCCCAGAAGCGTGACCGCAGCATCATCTGCGTGGTCGAGGGCCCGCGCGACATCAAATCGATTGAGCGCACCCACGAGTACAACGGCCTGTACCATGTGCTGCACGGCCTGATTTCGCCGATGGATGGCATCGGTGCAGATCAGCTCTGCATCAAGGAGTTGCTGGCCCGTCTGAATGACACCGTCAAGGAGGTCATCATGGCCACCAGCCCGACGGTGGAGGGCGAGGCCACGGCGATGTATATCGCCAAACTCATCAAACCTCTGGGCATCAAAACGACCCGCCTGGCCTATGGCCTGCCCGTCGGCTCGAGTCTGGAATACGCCGATGAGACAACGCTGTACCGTGCCATGGCCGGACGCGGCGAGATGTAAAAAAATTCCTGTACCGCTTTTTCCGGTACAGGTTTTTTATTGTAGCTTTATTTCAGCAGACCGTAATCCCGCAGACAGCGCTGTACACCCGTCAGGGTATCGTCAAAGCCGACACCCGCTGCCGCACGCAACTTGGCGCCGTCCATCAGCAGGCTGCGCGGCCAGTCTGCCGCTTCTATGACGGGGTGGATGTCCAGCAGCGCACAGGCGCGCCGGGCCGTCGTGACCATGTCGCAGTCGTTCTCGCTGCCAAAGTTGTACACACCGCCCGGTAGTTCCATGGCCTGGGTCAGCCGCTCCACGGCCTCCCGCACATAGGTGATGCCGCGGTAGTCCCGCATCGAAAACCGCAGCGTCTCCTGCCGCATAGCAGCGGTCAGCAGGTTCAGCAGGAAGTTACCGCGGATCGGCAGGCCGTACCCGGGCAGGTCGTGCATCCAGGCCGCCCGCAGCAGCACGGCATCGGGCAGAATATCCAGCACGCGCTGCTCCATCTCCTGCTTGTGGCGGCCATAGACGTTGGCGGGGGAGAGCGGTGTATCCTCGTCAAACGGCCCGTGCTCAGTAAGGCCCGTGTAGACCTGATCAGAGCTGAACGCAACCAGCTTTGCGCCGCTTTTTTGCGCTGCAGCCGCCATCCAGCACGGCAGCAGAACATTGGCGCGGTAGGACTCGTCCGGGTGCTTTTCGCTGTAGCCCGTGTCGGAGAGCGCCGCCGTGTGTACGATCACGTCCGGCTGCTCGCGCCGCACCCAGTCGGCCACGGTCTGCTCATCCGCGGCGGCCAGCATTCCTTTGGGGAAAGCGCACAGCTCGTACCGCCCCGCCAGCTGGGTCATGATGCGCGCCCCCACAAAGCCGCCCTCACCGGAGACCAATAGCTTTTTCATGTCTTTTCCCTCGCAATACGATTTTTGTCTTAATTGTACCGTTTTTGCGCAGCTGTTGCAAGCGGCTTGACAAATTCCGCGCTGGTTTGTATAATAAAGACACCTAAAACAAGGTGTGGATTTTTACAGTTCTGATACTACTTTTCGCCACACAACGCTTTCTTTCCGGGAAAGCGTTGTGTGGTTTTTGTTGTGTCAAAAGGAGAAGCCTATGAACGATACCTTCATGAAAGAAAAGGCGATTTTTCCGCTGCTGACCTCAATGGCCCTGCCCATGGTCGTCTCGATGCTGGTCAATGCACTGTACAACATCGTGGACAGCCTCTTTGTCGCCCGCATCAGTGAGGAAGCCATGACTGCGCTGTCTCTCGTCTACCCGGTACAGAACCTCATCAACGCGATTGCCATCGGCTTCAGCATCGGCATTGCCGCGCTGATCTCGCTGCATCTCGGTGCAGGCAACAAAGAAAAGGCTGACATGGCCGCCACCCACGGCATGGTGCTTTCGCTGATCCACGGCGTCGTGATTTCCATCGTCTGCACAGCCATCATGCCGCGGTTCCTGCGCTCCTTCACCAGCGACGAGACCGTCATTGCCATGGGCGTGACCTACTCCCGCGTTGCCTTTATGTTCGCCGTCGTCATCATGGCCGCCATGGCGTTTGAGAAGATCTTTCAGGCGGTGGGCCGGATGAACATTACGATGATCGGCCTGATGGGCGGCTCGGTCTGCAACATCATTCTGGACCCGCTGTTGATTTTCGGCATCGGCCCGTTCCCCAAAATGGGCATTGCCGGTGCGGCGCTGGCTACCGGCATCGGCCAGATGGTTCCTCTCATCTTCTATCTGATTGTCTACTTCGTCAGCCCTATCCCGGTCAGGCTGCGCTCCGGCTGCCTGAAGCCGGACGCCAAAATGGCCCTGCAGCTCTATTCCATCGGCGTACCGGCCATCCTGAATCTGGCGCTGCCCTCGGTGCTCATCACCTTCCTGAACTCGCTGCTGGCCGTCTACTCTCAAAGCTATGTCGTCGTGCTGGGTATCTACTATAAACTACAGACCTTCCTGTACCTGCCCGCCAACGGCATTGTGCAGGGTCTGCGCCCCATCATCGGCTACAACTACGGCGCGGGGGAGTATGACCGCGTCAAAAAGCTCTACCGCACGTCCATGGGCATGTGCGCCGCCATCATGGCCGCGGGCACGGTGCTCTGTCTGGCGCTGTCCGGCCAGCTGATCGGGCTTTTCAGCTCGAACGCCGAGACCATCGCCATCGGCACGTCGGCCCTGCGCATCATCTGCGTCGGCTTCATCGTCTCGACGATTTCAGTCGTCGCCTCCGGCTCGCTGGAGGGTCTCGGCATGGGCGTGCAGTCACTGGTCATCTCGCTGTGCCGTTACATCGTTGTCATCATGCCGCTGGCCTGGCTGTTCTGCCGCCTGCTGGGTGCCGACGGCATCTGGAACGCCTTCTGGGTGACCGAGGTCATCACGGCGGGCATTTCACTGGTCGTATACCACAAGAGCGTGAAGCTGAAATAAACCAACAGGAGCCTGACCACAGCCGGTCAGGCTCCTGTTTTATATAAGTAAAAGGCTTCCCCCGAGGGGGAAGTCTTTTCGTTACGCCTGCTCCTGCACGTACCGAATAAACGCATCGCGCTCCGCGGTGGTGCGCACAACGGCCGTGTACATCCAGTCGCCCATGTCCAGGCGCAGCGCCTGGGGAATGCGCTCACACATCCGCATACGGGAGCCGTACTTGGCCATGATCTGCGCATGGGTGTGCTTGTACTCATGGCAGTCGCGGCGGCCTGCGTAGACGCAGAAATACTTCGGGCCGTCCAGCTCGGCGTTGCGCACCTCGTCGTAGCAGACCATATCCGCCCAGATCTGGTAGCAGTCCACCGAGTTCGCATAGTTGATCATATCGGGCGTGTAGCCGCCTGCGGGGCGCATGTTGACCTCCAGCGCAACGTAGTCGCCCTTTTTGCCAAGACCCGGCTTGTCCTCATTCAACTGGAAAAACTCGCAGTGGAAGAAGCGGCTCTTTGCGCCGAACGCCTTGATGGTGCGGAAGCCCACATCCTTCAGCGCAGCGGGCACGGACTTCTGCGTCCAGTAGGAGAGGTCGCCGTTCTGACTGACGATGTCCAGCAGCGGGGTGGGGAATACGTTGGAGGTGTAGAACAGCGGCACGCAATGGCTGTCGGCCACACCGTCAAAGCTGACGATGGTGCCGTTGATGTACTCCTCCATAATGTACCGGACGTTATGCGGCTCGGCGTAGAATTCTTTCAGCTCGGTGAAATTGCGCAGCTTGTAGGTCGCCTCGGCACCGCAGCCGTTGTCCGGCTTGACGATGACCGGGTAGCCGACCTCCTTGATAAAGGCGCGGGCCTCGGCCAGTGTGCTGACAATATGGTAGCGCGCCACCGGTACACCCGCAGCGATGTAGCTTTCCTTCATTTTGCTCTTGTACTTGATGCGCTCGATGAAGTCATTCTTCGCACCGGTATTGATGTTGAAATCCGTGCGCAGCTGGGCGTCCATCTCCAGCCAATACTCGTTGTTGGACTCGATCCAGTCGATCTTGCCATAGTGGAAGGTAAAGTACGCGACAGCGCGGAGCATCTCGTCGTAATTGCCAAGATCATTCACGCGGTAATACTCAGTCAGGCACTGCTTCAATTCCCAGGGAATCTCGTCAAACGGAGCATCACCGATGCCCAGCACATTGACGCCGTTGCGGTGCAGACGGTCACAGAAATTCCAGTAAGTCTTGGGAAAATGCGGGCTGACAAAGATAAAATTCATCGGGTACTTCAACTTCCTCTCTCAAACTTCACACAAACCGGCGTCACACAAAGCGATTCTGTGCAGCGTCATACTCATAGCCGATCTCGCGCAGGGCCGCACACAGCGCGTCACGGTCAGTCTCCTCACGGTCACACAGCGCGTCCAAACTGGCGTCGCGGTCCCGCAGTTGGGTGTTTACATAGCTCAACAGCATTACAGGGTCACGGGGGAGCATCGACCCACCTCCTAAAAAGCAAGCATAAAAGAGAAAAAGCCGGTCACACGATGTGACCGGCATTTTTTCCTTCCAATCAGACCGCGCGGGTAACTTTACCAGAGCGCAGGCAGCGGGTGCAGGCGTAGATATACTTCGGGGAACCGTCCACGATCGCCTTCACGCGCTTGACATTGGGGTTCCAGGTACGGTTGCTCCGACGATGAGAGTGAGAAACCTTGATACCGAACGTGACACCCTTGCCACAGCAAGAACATTTGGCCATAATTGCTTGCACCTCCTTTTCAATAGCTTTAATAGTATAGCGTATACTGCGCGAAAATGCAAGTGTTTTGACAGAAAAAATTTTGATTTTTTTCATAATTTTGCGTTTTTGTTTGATTCAGGCGCTAAATATTGTGTTTTCGGTGCCTACAGGGCTTGTCTTGCCGCCATTTCTACGATATAATAGACTAAGCTTTTAATGGGGTGGTGTTACCTTTTGAACGGATTGTTGTCTCCCGCGGTGATCGTGCAGTATCTGCTGCGCGCTGTTGTCGTGCTCATCACCATCCCGTTTCATGAGTCGGCCCACGCGCTGGCCAGCCACCTGCTGGGTGATGACACTGCCGTGCGCGCCGGGCGTCTCTCGATGAATCCGCTGCGCCACTTCGACCCGCTGGGTGCCCTGTGCATGCTGGTGGGAGGCGTCGGCTGGGCCAAGCCCGTCTCGATCAACCCGTACAACTATAAGAACCCCAAGGTCGGCATGGCGCTGTCCGCTGCCGCAGGGCCTGCCAGCAATCTGCTGCTGGCGTGGGTGTCGATGATCCTGTACAAGCTGTGCTGGTACAGCGGGCTGGGGGACGCCGTTCCTGTGCTGACGATGTTCCTATATTATATGGTAGCCATGAATCTGAGCCTGGCGGTTTTCAATCTGCTGCCGGTGCCGCCGTTTGACGGCAGCCGCATTGCGCTTTTGTTTTTGCCGCAGCGGCTCTATTTCAGGGCGATGAAATATGAGCGATATATTATGCTGGCCGTGCTGGCACTGGTGTTTTTGGGTCTGCTGGACGCGCCGCTGTCCTGGCTTGTCAACGGTATGTGGCGGCTGATGCTGCACCTGCCAGGCTTTGTGGAGCTGCTTTGGGGGTATTGAGTTTTTGCCGGAAGTTCTGACATTTAAAATAGAAGATTTTGAGGGCCCGCTGGATTTGCTGCTGTACCTGGTGGGCAAAAATAAAATGAACCTCTATGATGTCAACATCATGGAGCTGATCGAGCAGTACACCGCTGCCATCCGGGAGATGCAGCAGGACCGGATGGAGATTTCCAGCGAGTTCATCGACATGGCGGCGCATCTGGTGCAGATGAAAAGCGCCCTGCTGCTGCCGCGCAGCCCCGAGGCCGAGCGCATGAAGGCCGAGCTGACCGGGCGTTTGATCGAGTACAGCGCCTGCAAGGAGGTGGCCGCCCAGCTGGGCAGCCGTGCCCGTGACCTGTACACCGTGGCCCGTGAGCCGATGCCGCTGGTCGGCGCTGCCGAATACACCCGCCGCCATGACCCGAACTGGCTCGTGCAGGCGTGGTTCAATCTGATGGGCCGCAGCACCCGCAAGAAAAAGCCCACGCAGGAAAAGTTTGAGCCGCTCGTCACCGCGCCGTTTGTCTCCGTCGCCAGCCGCGTCTCCCACATGCTGCGCGGCTTGCTCAAGGGCAGCCTGCAAAAAATGGGCCAGCTGTTCAGCCACGAGGAAAGCCGCAGCACAAACGTAGCGACCTTCCTGGCGCTGCTCGAGCTCATCCGCGCAGGACGCGTCAAGGTCGACGACAGTGGCACCTTGCAGCTGGACCGCACACACCGCAGAAGAAAGGACAAAACGCCATGACAGAACGACAGGAGCTCGGCTCTCTTGAAGCCATGCTGTTTGCCCACGCCGAGCCTGTGGAGACCGCCCGCCTGACCGACGCCCTGCGGCTGGACGCCGACGAGGTCACCACGCTTTTGCAAAAGCTGCAAAAGCGCTACGATGAGCAGGAGAGCGGCATGGTCATCCTGTACTTCGAGCCTGACCGCTGGCAGATGACGACCCGCCCGTACTACGGCGAAATGGTCAAGCGCATTCTGGACACCCGCCGCAACGCGCCGCTTTCGCCCGCCGCACTGGAGGTACTGGCCGTCATTGCCTACAATCAGCCCGTCTCCCGCAGCTTTATCGAGCAGGTACGCGGCGTTGACTCGTCGTCCACCGTCACCAAGCTGTTGGACAAGGGACTGATCGAGGAGGCGGGCCGCCTGGACCTGCCCGGCAAGCCGGTAGCTTTCCAGGTCACGGACACATTTCTGCGCGTCTTTGGCCTCGGCAGTCTGGCCGACCTGCCGCCGCTTCACGGCGAGGCTGCCGAGAGCGCCGAGCCGGAGGAGACGGAAGGCGACGACGGTCAGCTGGAATGGAAGTGATTGCTTATGGCCATTCTGTTGTTCCTTCTCCGACTGATCGGCTGGGTGCTGCTGGCGGCGCTCTTGCTGCTGCTCGTCGCCCTGCTGATACCGCTGGGCGTTCGGTTTGCGTACCGCCCGGGCAGCGTGCGGGCCACGGCCTGCTACGGACCGCTGCACTTCACGCTCTGGCCGCGCAAGGGCCAGCCGGAAGCACTGAAAAAGCCCGCCTCCGCCGCACCGCCCGGGCAGACCGTGCGCAAGACGACGGACGGCGAACAGGCGTCCGTCACCGTGGAGGTCAAGCCGGACAAGCCCGCCGCAAAACCCGCACAGACCGTCGCCCGGCAGCCCGCGGCGCAGGGGAAGCCCGAAGCGCCGAAGCCTGCTGACAGTGTCCCCACTGAAAGCGCCGATGCTGAGGGCAGCGCGAAAAAGAGCGGTCTGCCGTTCGGCATCTCGGCGCGCATCGACGCCGCTATGCAGCTGCTGTCCAATGACCCGATGGCATTTGCCCGGTGCATGCTGGGCCACACAGGCTGGCTGGGGCGTCATCTGCTGCGTTCGGTGCGGGTGTCCGGGCTGGACATCTTCTGGACCGTGACCGCCGACGAGGCAAGCGCCACCGCCGAGCTGTTCGGCGCCGAAATGGCGCTTGCCAACAATCTGTTGGCTCTGGTCCAGCAGTACATCCGCGTACAGAGTGACCGCCTCTGGCTCGAGCCGGATTTCACCGGCGAGCGCGCAGGGGAGCGTATCGTCTCGTTCCGTCTGACGTCCTGCGCCGCCGTGCTGCTCTGGCTTGTCATCCGGCTGCTGCACCGTCTGTGGAAGGACCCGCAGCTGCAGCCCGCCGCAAAGGCATAAACGATTTCTTTTTTCGATAAAAGGAGGAACTTACAATGGCTGAACATCCTATTCAAGGTCTGATGGGCGTCACCATCGAGAAAATCCGCGACATGGTCAACGCCGAGACCATCATCGGCGACCCGATCCATGTGGATGACACCACCATCATCCCGGTCTCCCGCGTCACCTTCGGGTTTGCGTCCGGCGGCTCAGACGTCGGCCCCAGCTCCAACAAGCAGATGTTCGGCGGCGGCAGCGGCGCAGGCGTCTCGGTCACGCCGGTGGCATTCCTCGTCGTTTCCAACGGCAATGTGCGCACCGTCCAGCTGGTGGAGAAGGTCTCCGCCATTGACAACGTTATAGCCTCGCTGCCGGAGCTGGTGGACAAGGTCGCTGCGCTCATCAAGAAAGAAAAGCCGGTTGCTGACGCACCCGCCGAATAAGGAGTATAAATTTTAATGGCAGAACAACGTATTCAAAAGGTACTGGCCGACCAGGGCATCTGCTCCCGCCGCGAGGCCGAGCGCCTGATCGCTGCGGGCAAGGTCAAGGTCAACGGCCACCCGGTCACCCTGGGCGACAAGATGGACCCCGACTATGACAAGGTCATGATCGACGGGCAGACACAGCGCATCGTGCGCAAGCGCCAGTACACCTATATCATGCTGCACAAGCCACGCGGCTATCTGACGACCCGCTCTGACGACCGTGGCCGCAAGACCGTCATGGATCTTGTTTCCGATGTGCCCGCCATGCTGCGCCCGGTGGGCCGCCTGGACAAGGACAGCGAGGGGCTGCTGCTCATGACCGATGACGGCGCGTTCATCAATATGCTGACTCACCCGTCCGGCGGTGTCGGCAAGCTGTACCGCGTCACGGTCAATCCCCGCGCCACTGAGCAGCAGATCATCGAGATGTCGTCCGGCGTTGTGCTGGATGACGGCGTCAAGACCAGGCCCTGCGTCATCCACGTCGTTGTCGATGAGCCGGGCCGCAGTGTGCTGGAGATCACCCTGCACGAGGGCCGCAACCGCCAGATCCGCCGCATGTGCTCCGCTGTCGGCCTGCAGGTCGTGCGCCTGCGCCGCAGCGCCGAGGGTCCCGTCAAGCTCGGTATGCTGCAGCCCGGCGAGTACCGTGAGCTGAAAAAGAGCGAGATCAATGCCCTGCGCAACGCAGCCATGAAATCTGCCGGCAAAGGGGAGAGCCGTGCTGCCAGCCCGGCCCGCCGTCCCGGTCCCCTAAAAAAGCGCACAAATTCTGACTAAAATTGCAGAAAATTCTGAAAAATGTGCAAAATTCCACTTGTGGAAACGTCGCGAACGTAGTATAATTCAATTAAATGGCGGATTTTTTGTAAAGTATTTTTATAAAAAACAGTCAGCTTTACCATAGGAGGAAACTGTATGGCAGTAAATAAGCCCGGCAAGGCAGAGATCCTTGCAGCATTTTTTGATGACGGCACCTACTCGCCGCTGTTTACCGACGGCGCAGTGAGTGCTGCTTACGGCTGTGCAAACGGCCAGAACGCCTACGTCGTGTTTGAGGACGGTTCTCCCGTCGGCGTGCAGGATATTGAAAAGAATATCCGCGTGCTGGAGATGGCCGCCGAGACCGGCGCACCGGTTGTTACGTTCTATGATTCCACGGGTGCCAAGCTTGAGGGCGGTCTTGATCTGCTCAACGCCAACGCCCGCCTGACCGCAGAGATTGCGCGCGTTTCCGGCGTTGTGCCTCAGGTCGCCGTTGTCACCGGTACCTGCGCCGGTACCAACGCCATCAACGCCGCTGCCGCGGACGTCTGTGTCATGGCAGAGGATGCCGAGCTGTTCCTGAATGCTCCGTTCAACGCTAAGGACAAGGTTGCAAACGCCGGCTCTGCCGCGTTTGCCGCCAAGGCCGGTGTCGCCGCCGTTACCGCTGCGGACGCCGTTGCCGCCGCCAAGCAGGCTGCCTCCATCGTCGCCCTGCTGCCCGCCAACAATCTGGCCGGTCCTGCGCTGTTCGACTTTGCCGCTCCCTCCAAGGCGCTTGACCTCGTCAAGTACTCTGCGGCTGACGCGATCGCCGCTCTGGCCGATGAGGGCAGCACTGTGGAGCTGTACGCAGGCTACGGCAAGAACATCGTCACCGCGCTGGCTACCATCAACGGCAGTGCCGTTGGTATCCTGGCCACCGAGAAGGCCGCCCTGTGCCACAAGTGCACCGCCAAGGCTGCCCGCTTCGTTCGTCTGTGCGATGCCTACAGCATCCCCGTTGTGACCGTCGTCAACACCGAGGGCTTCGGCAAGAGCGAGGGCGACGATCAGGCTGGCGGCATCCGTCAGGCTGCCCGTATGGCCGGTGTCTACGCCGAGGCTACCACCGTCAAGGTCGCCGTACTGGCCGGTGAGGCCGTCGGCCCTGCCTACACGGTCTTTGCCGCCTGCGCCGACTGGCGTGTTGCCGTGCAGGGCTGCACCGTAGCTCCGCTGGCTCCCGAGGCCGCTGTCACCGTTCTGTACAAGGACGAGATCTTCGCTTCCGATAACATCGTCAACGCCACCAAGGCCAAGGCTGCCGCCTACGCCAAGGAGGTCTGCAGCGCCAATGCCGCTGTGGCCAACGGTGCTGCTGACACCATTGCCGATGCTGCCACCGCCCGCGGCGCTGTCGCTCAGGCTCTGGATATGCTGGCCAGCAAGCGCACTGTGTGCCTGGCTAAGAAGCACGGCAATATCACGCTGTAATCATCAACCTTGAAATAGGGAGGACTTTTCCATGAAAAACCTGATCGTTACCGTTAACGGCGTTGCTTATAATGTCACCGTTGAGGAAGGCACCGGCGCTCCCGTTGCCGCTGCTGCTCCTGTTGCTGCCCCCGCAGCAGCTCCGGCTCCCGCCGCTGCTCCTGCACCTGCTGCCGCTCCTGCCGGTGCCGCCGGTGCCGTCTCCGTCACCGCTCCCATGCCCGGCAATATCCTGGATGTCAAGGTCAAGGCCGGTGACTCCGTCAAGGCTGGCGACACCCTGCTGATCCTCGAGGCCATGAAGATGGAGAACGAGATCAGCGCTCCGCAGGACGGCACCATTGCCAGCGTCAATGTGCGCAAGGGCGACGTTGTCAACTCCGGCGACCTGCTCATCACCATGAACTAATAGAAAGGCCGGGTGAATCACATTGGCTAAGAAACCCATTAAGATTACTGAGGTCGTCCTGCGTGACGCCCATCAGTCTCTGCTGGCCACCCGTATGACCATGGACGAGATGCGCCCCATCCTGCCCGAAATGGACAAGATCCCGTATTTCTCCGTTGAGTGCTGGGGCGGCGCTACGTTCGACTCCTGCATCCGCTTCCTGGACGAGGACCCCTGGGAGCGTCTGCGCATCCTGCGCAAGGAGCTGCCCCATCAGAAGCTGCAAATGCTGTTCCGCGGCCAGAACATGCTGGGCTACCGTCCCTACGCTGATGATGCCGTCGAGTACTTCGTCCAGAAGTCCGTTGCCAACGGCATCGACGTCATCCGTATCTTTGACGCACTGAACGACCCCCGCAACCTGCAGACTGCCATCAAGGCAGCCAACAAGGAGGGTGCCCATGTTCAGGCCTGCATCAGCTACACCCTGAGCCCTGTACATAACAACGAGTACTTCGCCAACTATGCCAAGACCCTCGAGGAGATGGGCGCTGACTCCATCTGCATCAAGGATATGGCCGGCCTGCTCAAGCCCTACACCTGCTATGAGCTGGTCTCCGAGCTGAAAAAGACCGTCAAGATCCCCGTGGACATCCACAGCCACTACACCGCAGGTCTGGCTTCCATGTCCATCCTGAAGGGCATCGAGGCTGGTGCCGACATCGTCGATACCGCTATGAGCCCTCTGGCTCTGGGCACTTCTCACATGCCCACCGAAAGCCTGGTCGCCGCCCTGCAGGGCACCGACTACGACACCGGTCTGGATCTGAACCAGCTGAATGTCGTCCGCGCTTACTTCAACAAGCTGCGCGAGAAGTACATCGCCAACGGCCAGATCAACCAGAAGTCTTTGGGCGTTGATGCCAACACCCTGCTGTATCAGGTTCCGGGCGGCATGTTCTCCAACATGCTCAAGCAGCTGAAGGACGCCGGTAAGGAGGACAAGCTCCAGGACGTTCTGGAGGAGATTCCCCGCGTCCGTGAGGATGCCGGTTATCCGCCGCTGGTCACCCCGACCAGCCAGATCGTTGGTACCCAGGCCGTCTTTAACGTCATCATGGGTGAGCGCTACAAGATGGTCACCAAGGAGTTCAAGGGCCTGGTTCACGGCGATTACGGCAAGACCCCAGCGCCCATTAAGAAGGAGTTCAGCGACTTCATCCTGAAGGGCGAGCAGCCGATCACCTGCCGCTTTGCCGACACCCTTGAGCCCGAGATGGAGAAGCTGAAGGCCGAGGCCTCCAAGTACGCCATCCAGGAGGAGGACGTTCTGACCTACGCCATGTTCCCGCAGGTCGCGCCCAAGTTCTTTGAGAAGCGCAACGCCCGTCTGCAGGGTGTCGATGCTCTGCACGCCGACTACGAAAACAAGTCTCACCCCGTCTAAGTAAAAGAATTGCCGCTCCCGCTCTGCCGCGGGGGCGGTTTTTGTTTACCGCGCCACAAAAACTGCGTGAAATATTGCAAAATCCCGGCGTCAGCCTTGCATCTTGCGCCTAAAAATAGTAAAATATAAAATATATGTGTTTATGAGGTGTAGGTTATGGTTTTGAGCATGACAGGATATGGCCGTGCCGGTGCGCTGCTGCATGGCCGTGACATCAAGGTTGAACTTCGCAGCGTCAACGCGCGCTTTTTTGAGTACTCCTCGCGCCTGCCGCGCTCCTGCGCATTTCTGGAGGACAAGCTGAAAAAGCTCGTCGCCTCCAAGGTCAGCCGCGGCAAGGTAGAACTGAGCCTTTCCATCCAGACCGTCACGGCGGCGGATACCGTCGTCACCGTCAACTGGCAGCTGGCCGAGGGCTACCGCGCTGCGCTGAATGCGATGGCCGAGCGTATGGATCTGAAAAACGACGTCTCCGTCGGGATGCTGTCCCGCTTCCCCGACGTGCTGACCCAGACTGCCGCCCCGACGAATGAGGACGAGCTGTGGGAGGACGTCAGGTCAGTGGCCGAGCAGGCCGTGGACGCCTTTGTCGCAATGCGCGCCGTCGAAGGCGAGAAGATGAAGGCCGATGTTGCAGGCCGCCTGACCACGATTGAAACGCTCGTCGCCAAAATCGAGGAGAACAGCACGGGCCGCGTGCAGGCTTACAGCGATAAACTCTACGCCCGCCTGCAGGAGCTGCTGGGGGATCGCAGCATCGACGAGGGACGCCTTGTGACCGAGGCCGCGATTTTTGCGGACAAGACCGCCATCGACGAGGAAACCGTCCGTCTGCACAGCCATGTGGCGCAGTACCGCGAGATCCTCGAGCTGGACGAGCCGATTGGCCGCAAGCTCGACTTTTTGACGCAGGAGTTGAACCGCGAGTCCAACACGATTGGCTCTAAGTGCCAGGACGTAGCCATCACGCGGCTGGTCGTTGAGCTGAAATCCGAAATCGAAAAAATTCGCGAGCAGATTCAGAACATCGAGTAACGGAGGTTCGCCATGAAGCTGCTGAACATTGGCTTTGGCAACATGGTCAATGCCGACCGCATCATCGGCATCGTCAGCCCGGATTCTGCGCCTATCAAGCGTCTGGTGCAGGATGCCCGCGAGAAGGGCGCACTGATCGATGCCAGCTACGGGCGGCGCACCCAGGCCGTGCTCATCATGGACTCTGACCATGTGATTTTGTCCGGCATCCCGCTGGAAAGCCTGACCGGGCGTGCCAACGAAGAAACTGAAGAAAAGAGGAAGTAACGATGAAAGGTGAAAAATATCTGTTTGTTGTCTCCGGCCCTTCCGGCACCGGCAAGGATACCGTTGTTGCCGCTCTGCTGAAAAAGCACCCTGAAATTCAGCACACAGTCTCCGCCACGACCCGCACCCCGCGAGAGGGTGAAAAGGACGGCATCAACTACCACTTCATGTCTGTAGCCGATTTTGAGGATCATCTGGCACATGACCAGATCGTCGAGCACACAAAATACTGCGAGAACTACTACGGCACGCTGCGCAGCGAGATCGAGGGCCGCATGAAGCTGGGCATCCCGGTCATCCTCGTCATCGAGGTCGAGGGCGCAGGCAACATCAAGAAGATGTACCCCGGTGCAACGACCATCTTTGTGCTGCCCCCGGATATGCAGGAGCTCGAGCGTCGTCTGCGCTGCCGCGGCACCGAGGATGAGGAGACCATCCAGCGCCGCCTGAAACGTGCCGAGGCAGAGATTGCAAACTCCGTCAACTACGACGAGCATGTCGTCAACATTGAGGTCGACTCCTGCGCCGAGAGCATTTATTCCATCATCCAGTTCAAGCTGCAGCACGGCAGCGACGAATGAGCCTGCTGCTGGCCCAGGCTGCCGTCAACGACGCGAACATCCACTTTGACAAGCTGTACTCCTACCGCATCCCCGCGGAGCTGGGCGGGAGGGTCTTTCCCGGCAGCATGGTGCTGGTGCCGTTTGGCCGGGGCAGCAAGGCCCGGATGGCCGTTGTGCTGGCTGTCGGGGAGGTGGACGAGAGCGACGCTCCCAAGGGGCTGAAAACGCTCTACGATGCCGCCCCCGAGGATGCCCGCCTGACGCCGGACCTTCTGGAGCTTGTGCGCTTTTTAAAAGAGCGCACCTTCTGCACCTGGTTCGAGGCCGTCAAGGCAGTCATCCCGTATGGCGCACAGTACCGGCCCGCTGTCGTGGACGGCAGGCACGTCATGCAAGGCCGCCTGACCCGCTCTACGGAGCGCCTGTACACGCTGGCGGGGGCGCTGCCGGAAAAACCAAAGCCCGGCCCACGCCAACTGGCCGCTGTCGCCGCCCTGCAAAACGGCCCGCTGACCGCGCGGCAGCTCGACGAGGTCGGTATTTCCCGGGCAACGCTGGACGGCCTTGTCAAAAAGGGCGTGCTGACCGCCGCCGAGCAGGACAAGGCCATCGACCTGTTTGCGGCCATCCCGTTTGACCCGCAGCCGCTGGAGCTGTCCCCTGAACAGCAGCAGGTTTTTAACGATCTGCTGCCGAATCTGGAGGATGCCAGACCCCACGCGGCACTGCTGCACGGCGTAACCGGCAGCGGCAAGACCATTGTGTTTCTGCGGCTTATCCAGCGCACGCTGGAGCTGGGCCGCCGCGCACTGGTCCTGGTGCCGGAGATCAGCCTGACACCGCAGATGATACGGCGGCTCAAGTCCACCTTCGGCAGCCGTCTGGCCGTGCAGCATTCGGCGCTCAACAATACCGAGCGACTTTTGCAGTGGCGGATGATCCAGCAGGGAAACGCAGATATTGTCGTAGGTACGCGCAGTGCAGTGTTTGCACCGCTGCAAAACCTTGGCCTTATCATCATGGATGAGGAACAGGAGCACACCTACCAGAGTGAGTTCGCCCCGCGCTTTGACGCCCACGATGTTGCCAAAAAGCGCGCGGTCATGGAAAACGCCCTGCTGCTGTTTGCCTCGGCCACACCACTG
>UMBF01044931.1_pt1 | contig 16110 bp, 8 predicted proteins | sample 1963901 | NCBI WGS metagenome assembly UMBF01 (sample SAMEA4835935, study PRJEB28245) | human gut metagenome | biome: gut microbiome; material: fecal sample | place: Denmark | collected 2008 | reverse complement strand
CTGACCCGCCGTTGCCAGAATTCGCAGCACGGCTTTTTCTCCGAACACGGTCGGCAGCAGCGATACACGGATGTTGACGTACTCGCTCTGTCCCACACGGATACGGAAATGACCGTCCTGCGGCAGACGGCGCTCGGCAATATCGAGATTCGCCATGATCTTGATTCGCGCGATCAGCGGCTGGTGCACACTGCGCTGCAGCGTTACATAATTGACGATCGTGCCGTCGATACGCATGCGCACGCGCGTGCTGCCCTCAAACGGTTCGATATGCACGTCGCTCGCGCCGGTGCTGATGGCACGGTCGAGCAGGCTGTTGAGCAGCTTGACGATCGGCGCTTCCGGATCGCCGCTTTCGCTCTCTTCTACCTGCAGCATCTCCACATTGCGCTCTGCAAAGTCCTCGTTGGCGGTCTGTGCCGCCTGCTGTGCACCAACCTCGGCGTAATAGTAGCGGATTGCGCTCTGCAGCGGACCCATTTCGCTCAGGCGGATAACCACCTGACAGCCGGTCAGCTGGCGCACCTCCTCAAAGGCAAAGTAGTTGAGCGGATCGTTCGTCACGACCTCGAGGCTCTTGTCCGCAAAGCCGACCGCAAGCAGGTTCTGCTTTTCCGCCAGCTCGCGCGGAATCATGCGGACAGCGGTCAGATCGACCTGCATCTGTCCGATGCTCACAATCTCCAGTCCCAGACGGGCAGCCAGTGCCTCGAGCACCTGCGCCTCGGTGACAAAGCCCAGCTCGATTAGGATCTGACCGACTCGCTTTTCACGGTGCTCCTTCTGGTAGGCGAGCGCCTGCTCCATCTGCTCCTGCGTGATGTAATTGCGCTCCATCAGCACTTCGCCGATACGCAAATTGGTTTTCATGCGTCTGCCTCCTTGTCGCTGACACACATGTAGATCTCCAGCGTGCCGGTGATCAGATTGGTGCTGACCGCCTGCGTGTTGTTTGCCACATAATCATAGTCTGCAATACTGAAATTGGTCACACGCAGACCCTTGTACCTGTGCTCCACCTCATCGAGGAAGTTCAGCCACTGGGTTACAGCGCCCTGCGCCGAGATAGTCGCAGTGCCGATATAAACGTAGTTGACCGGCTGTATCAGCGTTGCCGATGTATCGTCGGTCGAATCGTCGGTCGAATCGGCGGATTCCGCATCGGACGAGGTGTCCGCACTGCCGTCCGTCTGCGCAGCTTCCTGCTCGGCGAGATACGCGCTGACCGCACCCGGAGCGGCTTCCGTCAGCGTCAGCGACTGCGGAAACAGCCCGTTCTCGAGCGCGATACCCGTGATGATATCGTCCATCTGACGGGTTTCCAGATCGCTCTTGTAGTATTTTTCGCTTGCCATGTTCAGCGCCGCTTCATTCTGCGCGATAATGTCGTCAATCGTCGCAAGTGCGGCAATCTGCGTCTGATATTCCTGCTGCTTCTGTTCGGCGGCGTCATACTCGTTCTGCAGCGTTTCGTGATTTTCCATCGCAGGACGGATGAGATACATACCGAAAATGACGATTATCGCCAGACAGGCCACCAGCCGGAGCAGCTTTTTATCACGTTCGGTTACAACGATGTTCATTCGGCTGCCTCCTCTCCCAGCAGGATACAGTTCAGGCTGAGGACGTATACGCCGTCCTCATAGGTATAGCCGGTGTAGTCCACCTTGCGGAACAGGCCGGTTTTCTGCAGCTTGAGCACATAGCTCGGAATGTCGATAACGCTGCCGCTCTGTGCATCGAACTGCAGCGCGCCGGTAGCCGCATCATAGCCGGTCAGCACCATGCTGACCTGAGCACCGCCTGCCGCGCCGATCTTGCTCATCAGGGCGCTGTCCACCTGCGGATAGGTGGCAAGCGCGTCCGTCAGATTGCGCACCTGCTGCAGTCCCTGCACCAGATTGTCATTGCGCTGCTGCTTTTCGGCAGCCTCGTTGTACTGCTCGATCACGGTCGGATCGTTCAGCCAGTCGTTGATGTCGTCGGTCCTGTGGCTCAGGCTGCTGTTCATCTGCAGGAACACACACCAGACCGCAGCGCACACCACCAGACATACCGCAATCGGTGTGTAGAAGCTGTGCAGCAGGCCGGTCTGCCCTTTGCTGCCGCGGGACAAACGCCGATAGCTGCGGAGCAGATCCAGCTCCTTGTTTGCACGAAGCACGGTTCGAATCAAAGTTTCGGCACAGCCGAGCCAGTCGTCCAGCCGCTCGCCGTTCGGCAGGGCGCGGAACGCACGGCATTCGGGCAGACGGCTCACTTTCAGACCCAGACCGCGGATACCCGCCAGACACACCTCGAAATCATCATCCGAGCAGCCGGCGTAATACACATCGGTCAGCGTGCCGCCCGAGCGGCTTGCCGTGTGGAACTGCATGGTGCCGGAAACGTTTCTCGTCATCTCAGTGCCGAAATCCACCGTGCCCGGCTCACTGAAAATACGGCTGCGGCTGGAATAACGGTACTCGCCGTTCTCGACCAGCAGCGAAAGCACGCTGCTGCCCTCAAAGCACAGCCAGATACAGGTCTTGCCCTGCATGGACTGCATGGCATGCAGGAGCTTGAGCCGTCCTGCCATAGTAACGGTAACGCTCTGCAGGCGCAGGCCGAGCCGGTCGGTCATTGCAAGGTATTCTTCCATCGTTTCCTTGCGGCAGGCAGCGCAGAACAGCTGCTGACGGCCTTCGGCATCTGTGCCGAGCGGCACATAGTCCGCCGCCGCAAGCTGATCCTCCCGCGGACGCATTTCGTGCCGCACAAGCTCCTCCAGCTTGTTTTCCGGCATGCTCGGTGCGGTGATAGTCTTGGTGGCAACCGCCTCATCCGGCAGGACGAGCGTGATGCCGCGGGTCGGCAGCCTGTGCTGCTGCCAGAGTGCGCCTATCGCCTTCTCCCAGTTTTCCATGCCGCCGCCGTGTGCGGGGGCACTGTAAAGCGCCTGCACGGAAGGCTGCGCGCCGGACTTGCCGACCGCGACAAGCACCTGCTCCTCCTGCAGCGCCAAAACGGTTGTGTTCATTCTCATTTCTCCCCTTTTTGTGAGGTTTACACGTTTCCGAGATTATACGTTCCCCGAACTTTCAATCGCACTGTACGAGCCGATGATCGGCGACATGACTGCGATAATGATAAAGCCGACCACGAACGCCATCAGCACGATCAGCATCGGCTCCAGAATGGTCATCATGCGCTTGCTCGCCTGCTGTGCATCGTACTCCATCGAATCCGCGATGGAATCCAGCATGGAGTCCAGTCGTCCGGTCTCCTCGCCAACTGCAATGCTGCTGCACAGCTTGCGCTGAAAGCCGTCTACGGTCTCGAGGGCGGCGGACAGGCTGACGCCCGAACGCACCTGCACGAGCACATCATCGAACTGCGAAACGATGTAGGCGTTGCCGATGGTATCACGGGCGGTCTGCAGCGCAGTGACGATCGGCAGACCGCTCGAGTACAGGCTGCTGATGGTCCGTGCAAACCGCGCCGTGCAGATAACCTGATTGAGCGGACCGAAAACCGGCATTTTGAGCTTGCGCCGATCCATTTCCAGCCGGACGGCCGGAATGCGCAGCAGCGTGCGGATAACCATGACCGCTGCCGCGACACCCAGTATCATCAGATACCATTTGGTAACCATAAAATTGGAAAACGCCATCAGCGCCAGCGTAACGCCCGGCAGCGAATCCATTGTGGAGAACAGATCGCTGAACTGCGGCAGCACGAAGGTTACGATAACGATAATGACCGCGACCGCCAGAATCGCAAGGATCATCGGGTACATGAGCGCCGACTTGACCTGCTGGTTCATCTGGTGCGCCTTCTCGTAGTGGATGGCGAGCCGCTCCGCGACCTGATCCAGCTTACCGCTGCCCTCGCCTGCGCGGATCATGCCAAGCATGAGCGTCGGGAACACCTGCTGCGCCTCGAGTGCGGCAGAAAGGCTCGAGCCTTTCCGGACTTCACCCAGCACACTCTCGTAAATGCGGCGCAGACCCGCGCTAATGCCCTCATCCTGCGAGATGATCGTCAGCGCGCGCACCAGACTGACGCCCGAAGCCAGCAGCGTGGACAGCTAACGGCACAGGTCGCTCAGCTCCTGCGGACGCAGTGTGCGCGGCTTGCGGCCCGCACCGCGGCAGGTCGCACTCTGCAGATACAGCCCCTGAGCGAGTAATTGGGTATACAACGTGTCATAGTCCGCAGCCTCCATTGCGCCGCGGACTATCTTTCCGTCTATGTCCTTTGCCGTGTAGCGGAACAGCGTGTGACCGCTGTTCGGTTTGACCGTGACGGTCAGCCTGTGGTTGTTGGATGCAGCCATGCTGACCCTCCTCTCCATTCATTACAATAATCCCATATACCAGTCCGCGATCGTTTCTCCGAAAAACATGGCGATCGCAATGCCGATGCACAAAAACGGACCGAATGCGAACTGGCTTTTCCGGTTTGCCTTCTTTTGGGCGAGCAGCAGCGCGCCGAAGCCGCCGCCGAGCAGAATGCCGATAAACGCGGCAACGACCGTCAGCTTTGCGCCGAGGAAAAAGCCCGCGCCAAACATCAGCTTGATATCACCGCCGCCGAAGCCGCCGGGCACGATGAGCGCCAGAAGCAGCATCGGTACGCTGACGATCACGCAGCCGATCAGCCGCGATTTTATCCCCAGGCTGGGGATAAGTATGTGCGCAGCGATGCCGCAGACAAACAGCAGCACCGGAAACCGGTCGTAGATTTCAAGCGTGTCCATGTCCATGAGCGCCACGACCGTCAGAATACCGAGCACGGCGAACGCCAGCGCCGCCTGTGCGGTCTCGCCGCCGAAGGCGTATGCGCAGGCACAGGAGCACAAGCCGCCGAGCACCTCGATCCAGAAATCCCTTGCGGGGATTTTTGCACCGCAGCCGCGGCATTTGCCGCCCTGCAGGAGATAACTCAGGCACGGGAGCAGCTCCGCCGCCGACAGCGTGCGCCCGCACACCGGACAGTGACTGCGTCCCTTCACCACGCTCTCTCTGCGCGGCAGGCGCCATACCACCACACCGAGAAAGCTGAATACGCATGCGCCCAATGCGAACCGTAACAGCCATAATACAGCATAGGCGATGTAAAGCATTGGTTTCCTCCTCGTTGGGTTGGTTTGAAATGATTTTTTACAAATAGAATCTGCCATACAAAAACCGCATGACAGGTCACAGCCACTTAAACGTTAAGGGGCTGTGACCCGCCATACCGTCCGCAAGCCGAACGCAGGCACCGTTACTGCGTTCCGCATCGTTACAGCGGTATGAATCAAGTCACCACCGACGGACACCGTACCGCACCGTGGTTAGACGGTGCGGTGCGGGCGGGGTGGTGAGTTGGTTGAGACACAATTACTTAACCGTATACTTTCCATCCTTATACTCGCAAGAATCAGTTCCATCATTGTAAGTCAATTCAACAACCTTATGATTCGTGACTTTGACAGCAGTGATATACGACGGCGTAACTTCTGCCAATGCACCAACCTTAGCCTGTGTAAACTGACCAGAAGTAGCAAAGCCAGTCAGATCGGCACCGTTCTGTGCATCAGAACCATAATCTTCATCATAAAGCGTCTGTGCTGCCATTACACACTGACGAGTCTCAGCAACGATTTTCTTCTGCTTCGCCTTATCAATATAACCAGTCAGCGCCGGAATCAGCAACGCTGCCAGAATCGCCAGAATAACCAGAACCACGATCAGCTCTACCAGCGTAAAGCCGCCCTTCTTGCTGCGGCGCTTCTGCTGCAGCGCGATCATTTTTTCCATCATGATCTTATTCCTCCAATTTTATTTTTGTTTTTCTATCTCTGTAAGCTGCGGCGGTGCTCCGCAGAGTTACACATATTACATTGCCGTTATGCCGGCTTTTTCGTTGCCGTTACCTCGGTTTTCACCGGAATATCGTACCGCAGGTCGATAATGAGCGAATCCGAATAGATTTTATCGGTCAAATCCTTATCGCGGTAAATTGTCACGGTGGCGGTAACGGTGTGCTTTGCTTCGTCGATTTTGAAATGCAGTCCGGCGCGGAGACCCATATAAAATCCCTCTGCGTAGGTTTTCGTCATGGCTCGGGCAATGGGATTGCCGTCCGCATCCTGACTGTAGCCGTCTTTATAATAGCGCTCGACAAGATAACCCTTTTCCACTCGAGGCTGCTCGCCGGAGTCCTTATCGGCAATCACGATTTTGGTTGGTCCGCAGCCGTCTGCCGTCAGCAGCTCCGCCGCGTTATATCCCTGTTCGGTCTCATAGCCAAACTCAATTGCCGAGCCTTCGGACGAGCCGGTTTTATTCGTCACATCCGTGCCGCTGTCGTAGCATTTGATGTAGTCCGTGGCGGTCTCCACCTTGCTGCGCACGGTTTCGAGCAGGTCGTCCGCGATCAGCTCGGCGCTGTTCAGCTCCTGCGTGCGGCGCGATACCTCGGCCGCCGGCCGCAGCGACGCGCTGAATATGCCGATGACCAGACACAGCAGTCCGGCGCCGACCACAAGCTCCACCAGTGTCATGCCTTCCCGGCCGCGCAGGATTGAGCGAATGCGTTTCATGCCGTCACTCTCCCTTCGCAAACCGGTAGAAGGGCACGGTTTTGCCGTCCTCGGTTTTGGCGTTTACGGTCTGCTTTTTTACCTTTACGCGGAAGGCGTCAATATCGGTATCTTCGCCGTTCGACGTCGTCACCTTAAAATCGTACGTGGCAGCTTCGCCGTCCGCGACTTCTGCATTCCCGCGCACGCTTTCCTGCAGTTCGGTCGCGTCCCTGCGGAGCTGCTCCGACTTGCGCTGCGCATTTGAGGCAAAGCCGACTGCGCCGTTCAGCGCGCCCAGCAGCAGCATGAATACCACCGTGGAAACCAGAATTTCCACCATGGATTCGCCCCGGCGGTCGCGCAGCACGCGAATCAGTCTATTCATCGGCTGCACCTCCGGTTGTCCGGGCTGCCGGCTTGTGAATGGGTTCGTATCGGCTGTACGTCGGATTGTTGATATCATAGGTATAGCTGATCTCCACATGCTCCGTACGGGCATCCTTGCCTTCGCCAATGACCCTGGGTTCTACCGGCTCCTTGCCGTTGGCACTTCGGCAAAAGCGGCCGTTTACCCAGTAGACCTGGAACGATCCGCTGACGCCGTCTTCCCCTTTCCATGTGTAGATTGGCTGAAAACTGTCCTTTCGGCGGTATTCTGTGGTGTACATGTAGCTGTCCGCTCCCTTTTCCGCCTTGACGCCTACCCAAACCTGATGTCTGTTAAAGGTTGTCTGCTCTGCCTTTTCGGTGCCTTCGTTCCGAGCATCGTATGCAAAGGTATCGCCTGTGATCGGATCCTGCACATCGGTAACATCACGGAGCAGAATCGTAATCCTGCCATAGTTATCCTCGGTCGAACCCGCATTATAGCAGGCAGTGGTTTCATCCGAACGGTCCGGATCGTAAATACCCAATCCCGTATCTTCCGCTAAAATGTTGTTCACTTCACGGTAGAAACAGCCTTCCGGCGCAAAATTGGTATCCAATTCCGGCTTTATTGTTTTGTATTCCTGCAGTTCGCTGTCCAGCACCTGTGCAAAGGACTGCGCCAGCTGATAACAGCGTTCCCTGCCGATCTTGCGGTTGGCCCGCGAGAGCAGCAGGGATGAGGAATACACGATACTGAGCGAAAGCCCGATCAGGACGGCGACAGCACAAAGTGCTACGATCAGCGAAACACCGCTTCGCCTGCTGCGCCGCAGGGTGTTCCATCCCTGACGTATCCGCTTCATGTCTGCCGCCTCCCTTCGTAACTAAAATCTGCGCTCAGCAGGATCGGATTCCGTATAACGGTCGCTCTTGCTGTCCGCAATGACAGTTACCCTGCTGATCTGTATACCATTCGTCAGCTGCAGGGTCTGATTCTCGTGCGTTACCACGGAGAAAATGTTAGGCAGCTTCAAGGTAAATGTGCCGTCCTTCACCTGCAGCATGGTATCCGGCTGATAGCTGTAATAACGAATGCTGCCATTGGTAAGGCTGTATCTGCCGTTGACCGCACTGCCCTGTTTTACAGTATACCAGTCATCCCCTGCAACTGCAAACGTATTTTGACCATTCATGATAATCTCCGGCAGGTTCCCGCTCATATCGACGGTAACCGTCGTGGACTTATCGTCCTTATCGGTCAATTCAATCCGATACAGGTCAGCCTCTGCCACCTCGTCCCACGAGAGCGCGGTAAGCTGTGCATCCCACTCTGCCGTGTTGATAAGACGATTCATCGGGCCATAGCTGACCGCAAGCGTCTCATTCACGTTTGCCAGCGACGCGCTCGGTGCTTCCAGCTTCACACGCGGGAATACCACATCGCCGCTCGATACCCAGGCCGAGCTTACCTGTCCCGCCGACTGCGAAATACGAGCCTCGAACCGTACAGAACAGCCTGCGTATTTCGTATCCAGATCGGTCAGGCTGCAGACGTAGCTGCCGCCGCTTTCGCTCATTGCAGAAACGGGGTAAGTTACCGTTGTGCCGTCCGTCCCGATGATTTTTGCCCGCAGCAGATAGGTGCTGCCGCCGGGCGGTACACTGGCCGCATTCTCCGGCGTAACGGTGACCTGCAGGCCGCCGCTTCGGAAGCCGGCCGCCGGAATCGGGTTGTTTGCTGTCGCATTCCAGTTGTACGACCACTTGACGCTCGGCGTATTCAGACGCATCGGCACGGTCATCGTGTACACGATACCGTTCGGGCTGTCCGCGTAGCCGGAATCATCAGCAGCCACCGCCACCAGATAGAGATCGATGGTCTTGCCAGCGTAATCCTCCAGACTGCGGCTTACCGAGCAGGTGCCGCCCCTGACGGGCACAAGCGCACCCAGGGCAGCGGCCGTTTCGCCCTCCGGCTGCACATAAATCTGATAGCCTGCACAGCCGTTTTCGCTGCCGATAGCACTCCAGCCGATGGTGTATTCCAGCTCGTTGGTATCCGGGTTGATTACCAATGGCTGTCCCGGACGCTCGAGGCGCTGCTTGACAGCGTACTTCTTCGTCGTACTCAGACCAACCTCGCCGTATTCCTGTCCCAGACGGGTAACGGTCAGCTCAACCTCGGCGTACTGCCAGTCGTCCGCGCTGATGGTGAACGATTGGGAAGTATTCGGATTCTCCTGCGTACCGTAAACCTCGTTGACCGGAATGCCGATTCTTGCGCCTGCCGCAGTAATGCCGGTCAGCTTGACGCTGTAGTGCGGCACTGCAGTCCCCTGCCCAAGCTGCGTCCACGAGAACTGGTAGCTGATACTGCCGTTATCTTCCGGTATCAGTACCGGGTCGTTCAGCTCCGGTGCCGTCAGCGGCTTGATGTTCAGCGCCGCGGTTCTAATGTAGTTTGCAAAGTCATTCGCATGGCCAAGAACATGGCTGTAAATGGTCTTGTCCTGCTGCTGAACGCCCTCCGCGCTGTAAGTCCGCAGCGTAGCGGACGCATCGTCGGCCTGCCGGGTATCGCCATAGGTGTAAACCGGTCCCAGACCGGAGGCGGCGTACCATGCACGCACCCGACGATTTGTGACATTCTCCGCGAAATACTCCTTCGGCAGGTCGCGGAAGTTTGCCGTAACCGTGTTGCCCGCCGAGGTCAGCACATCCTCATACGCAAACACATACTCATTTGTGCCAACCGTGCCGAGCACCTCGATACGGTAAATCGGCGGTGTTTCCATCTGCGGCTCGTTGACCGTCAGTGCAGCCGTGACGGTGCAATCATCCACCGTACTGCCCGAGTACGATACCGACAGCTTGTTAATACTGCCGTCCGGCTTGTACTTCGGCGTGTCGGTCGGGATGGTATCCGTCACGGAGGCCGGCTGAATGCCGTTTGTAATACCCGCCGCTGCCGTGACGATCAGCTCCTTCAAATCATCGCCGCTGATCTCGGCGGTATGGTTGTTCTGATCAATGGTCACGGTCTGCGAGCCAAGCCTGAAGGTGACCTTCCAGTTGCTGAAGACCGCATAATCCGCAAGGTTTTTCAGCGAGATCTGGTATTTAGCGCCATTGTTCCAATGGCTCACCAGTCGGATATTGACATCCGGTGTCGGCAGCACCGACACATTCTGCGTCGCCGCAGTTTTCCATGCAGAAGGCGCGGTATCCTCAAACAGACTGACGGCACGAACCGACAATGTAATGGTCTTGCCTGCTGTGTCTGCCGCAAGGCTTGCCGGCAGCTGGAACGTACCGGTGGTGATGCCGGAGCCGTACGCCTGTGTGCCGTTCAACTTCGGGTCCCACTGTCCCTGTCCCTTTTGGTTCGGGATAAAGCGCAGATTGGACAGCACCTCCTCGCCGTTAACGAACACCCTGCCCTCGTAGTACAGGGGACGGTCCGTATCCTCGATGGATACATCGAAACTGCCGTCTGTCTGCTGTTTCAAGTCAACCGTGAACGAGGTATCCAGCTTTTTGCCGTTTTGGCCGTGCTCCATGGTGCGGTATGCCTCACGAACATAATCGTCCATGATCTTTCCGCCTGACAGGTTGTTCAGTTTGCCGGTTTTCTGGCTAATGGCAGACATTAGGCTGTTTGCATTCCATGTGCGTACCTGATCATAAGAATAATCCGGCGGCATTTCAAACAGGATTCGTCCGGTAATTTTTTCCGTACCATCATTGAATTTGCTGATCAGGATACCATTTTCAACCCTTGTATTAGAATCTGTCATGTTGTAATAAATGCCGCATTTTGTCCGGGCATCCTCATTTTGTGTCAAGTTCAAAGTCGGATCCAGACGCGGACCAACAATCGCCGCATAGAATTTTCCGTCAAACTCACCATATGCAGCCATGCGCGCATAACCACGCCGCGATTCACCTGCACCGTTGTTGCGCGCTTCGTCCGTTTTATAAGTAATGCCAGCTGTATTCCCGCTCTCTGTCAGCCCCCATGTATCAAAGAAATAATAGTTATTGCCAACCCGGTTTGCATCCAGCCGCGTAGAACGGCCAGTCTGGAACGAAATAATGCCGTTATCCGACAAGATCGGCACAGAATAGCAATTCTGGATATAAGTATTCCGTGTCGCAGCCGAACCGTAGCGGTCACCGAAGATACCGGCGCGGAAGTTATAACCCACCAAATCGTCCTTGTACGCATAGTTGCGGCAACGGTCGATATTCAGCACGATATTCGCCGTCGATGCCGTGATGGAAGCACCATTGTTCGATGTTGCGTTATCGACCGAGAAGAAGCCTACGATACCGGAAGCCATCGAGCCCGAATAAATTTTAACACCCGGTGCATTGAGGCAGTCCACTACATTGATATTGAACTGCTGTCCCATGGCGGCCGAACTTGCCGTATACGCCGTAATATTACCCAGAATGCCGGCACTGTCATTTGCACTTTGGCTCGTGTTGGTACCCCAGCGGCCATATATACTGCCATGGTTCTGGCAGCTCAGAATATTGAAATCCTGACCGGAGGCCGCATGATACAGCTGTGCCACGATACCGCCGGATGCACCGACCCAGTTGGCTGCATAAGTGGTCTGCAAATTGCCGTAATTGTAGCAATCCTCAACCGTGCCGCCGTTATTCGTCCACTGGCCGACAATGCCGCCCGAATAGTGCGACAGATAGCCGTAAACCGTGCCATAATTGATACAGTTCTCAATCGTCCAGTCGCTTGTGGTCTTGTTGGACTGCGTGCCGATGATACCGCCCGCAAAGCGGCTGGTATTCTGCTGTTTCAGCTGGCGGCCGACAAACGCGCGGTTGAGCAGGAACGACAGGTCCTTTTCGCTCTCGTTCATGCCGACAATACCGCCGGTGCCGACACCGATGCCGTCCGACTTGTTGACCAGCAGCCAGCTACCGCTGACGCAGCGATTCAGCTCACCGGTCGGCGCGTTGTAGCCCGCCACGCCGCCGAGGTTGCCGTTGCTCGATACGATGATCTGCATGGTGCGGTCTGCCGCTACGCTCTTGCTGCCGCCGTTGTAGGACAGCTTTTCCACATCCGTCCGGTCTGCCCACTTTACCCAGGTGGAATCCGCAGACAGCTTCTGTGCCTTGGCATTCGCCAGCAGCTCGCTCACCTTGGTGACGTTTTTCATCAGCTTTTCGGTGCTCTTGTCACCGGACTGCGTGATAGTGCCCTTATTGTAGCCCGTCACGCCGCCGACCATGCCGTTTTTGACCGTGATCGTGCCGGTTCCGGTATTGTCTATATAGCACTGCTCGATGATGCCGGTCGTATCATTCTTGCCTGCAATGCCGCCGATATGCGAGGACAGGCGTTCCTTCTCTGCCGCCGAGCTGGTGGAGGTTGCGGTGTACACACCGTCCGCCGTCAGTGTCAGTCCGGAAACGGTGCTGCCCTGCAGCAGACCGCCGTTCAGTCCGGCAATGCCGCCGTAGCAGTTGCCGACGGCGCTCTTGCCTTCGTCGATCGTGCCGGAGTAAGTGCATTCGGTTACCTTGCCGCTTGCATTATTCTGACCGACTACACCGCCGAGATAGGTATACTTCGTGAATTTCTCGAAATTCGAGGTGACCTTCACCTTGCTGACCGTACCGCCCGCTCGATTGATGCCGACTGCACCGCCGACCTGCAGCGTGCTTGCGGAAACGCTGTATGTCGGCTGCTGCGAAACCTCGGTTTCCGTGACCGTACCGCTGTTGTCTCCGACAACAGCACCCAGAATGAATGCACTGCCGGAAATCGTGATATGATCGCCGAGTACCGCTCCCTGAACCGTACCACCCTTGTGGTTTACCGCACAAATCGCGCCTGCCGCAGTCTTGTTGCGGGTGATGAGCGTTACCCTGTTATCCGTGCCGACGCTGCAGCTCCTGATCGTACCGTAGTTTTCGCTGGCAACGCCGCCTGCATAGCCGTCGTTACTGGTGACGCTGCCATTGCCGATACAGTTCTCGACCGTGCTGCTCGCGCTGTTCATGCCGACAATGCCGCCTGCCGCACCGACATTTGCGGTCACCTGACCGAGATTCTTCGTGTACCGCAGAACAGCCTTTGCGCCCTCCTGCGCGCCGACAACGCCGCCTGCACTGCCCGCCGCTGCGCGGACCTCTGCCGCCTGATTGGTCAGGCAGTTGATGCTCGTGCCGCCGAGTGTGCCGCGGTTGATGCCGGCAATACCGCCGACCATACTGCTGCCGCGCACGGTCAGCCTGTTATCCGCGGCAATGACATCGCCCTGTGCGCTGCCGCTTGCCGGACTGAGCGTGCCGGTTGCGGTATTCACGCCGATCACGCCGCCGACACCGCTGCCGCTGCCGTTGACACGGCGCTTTCCTGCCGGTGTGCTCGAAAGCGTGATCGCACCGCCGTTTTCGCCCGCAATACCGCCGACACGGCCTGCACCGCTGACATTGGCGCTGCTGGTGTTGTTCTGTATCCTGCCGCCGCTGAGATTATAGCCGACGACGCCGCCGACCGTGTTCCGTCCGGTGACGGTGCAATTTTTCTCGGTCGTGCAGTTTTCAATCGTGCCCGCCGTCCTGCCGCCGACATTCAGACCCGCGATACCGCCGATATAATCCTGCGTTGCGCTGCCCATGCTGCCGGAGAGCGTGCAGCCGCGGATGATGCCCTCGTTCAGACCGACCACGCCGCCCATGGCATTCAGACCGTTCATCGTGCCGGTGTTGCCGCAGTGGTCGATGACATGGTTCTCACCGTTCACACCAACCACGCCGCCGATGATGGAAACGCGCAGCTCGCCGCTGCCCAGCTCATCGGAGAGCGCCTTCGCGGCATCCGTGTACTTCTGCGCCCGCAGATAAGATACCATATCCACACCGGTTTTCAACTTGCTGTCCGGGAAGGTGTCCTCTGCCGGACGGTCAAAGCCGCCTGCGTTCAGGCAGTCCTTAACGTACATCTTAGTCTGGGGTTCACAGTAGCCCACAATGCCGCCCGCATACGCATATGCACGGATGGTCATGTTGTTGGAGGCGGTTTTCAGGCTGCTGTTTTTCTTTGCCGTGATGGTGATGGTGTGGTTATTCAGCGATGCCGCTGCCGTACCCGGCACATTGCCCGCCTGAATACCCGGCAGCAGGTCATCGCTGAGTGCCTCCCAAAAGCGCTTGCCGCCGAGGTTTGCCGCCGCGTAGGTGCGCTGATAACCGATCAGGCCGCCGCAGAATGCCTCTGCAGTGACCGTGCCAAGGCTGTTATCGACCTTGAGACCGCTGACCGTGACATTCTCTTCCGGATTGACCACATTTGCACCGATCGCACCGCCGACATAGTACCGTCCCTGCACACTGCTCGGCTTGATGGTCAGCTTCTTCTCGAGCAGCTCCGTCGAAGCATTCAGACCGACCAGACCGCCGACACAATCTCCGGTTGCGGCAACACGGCCGCCGATGAGCGTGTAATTGATGTCAATCGTGCCGTCCGTGTCGTTATAGCCGACCAGACCGCCGACATAGTGCCTGCCGACAACGATACCCGCCACACTCCGGTTGGAGACTGCGTTGTCCTTGTCGCTGAAGGTGATCGTGCCGCTGTTGTAGCCGGTCAGACCGCCCGCATAGCTGCCGACAGCTCCCCAGTCCGTGACACGCCTGTAGATCTCATTATTGGTGTCCGAAACATAGCTTGCACAGTTTATGATGGCCGCCTTGTTCTCATTTGCACCGCAAATACCGCCGATATACACATTGTATCCCGCAGCGACACCTGTGTTGACGCAGTTTTTGATCGTCGAACCGCCTTTATTCTCACCGATGATGCCGCCGACATACGAATTGCCGATGACATAGCTTGCGTTAACGGTTGTTCTGGTGCCGTTTTCACTGAGCAGTGCCGTCTGCGTATCAGACTGATTCAGCGCACCGATGATGCCGCCGACATACTCGCTGCCGAGAACGTAGCCGTTTGCCTCGGTCTCGCAGTCATACAGCACACTTTGTTCGCCGTAGCCGACAATGCCGCCGACATATCTGCCGCGCAGCTTGTCTCTATCCTCCTGCTTATAGGTGTAGCCGTCCGCATATCCGGCACGGCTCCTGCATTCCGAAAGAGACGCATTATGCGCGTAGCCGACAATGCCGCCGATATAATGTCCTGCCAGCGAATGATCATCTGCGGCTGTGCTGCTGAGAATCAGACCTTCATTTTGGCAGTCAGCCATATCTTTTCCCGTGGCCTGATTCTTGCCGGAAAAATAGCCTGCAATGCCGCCAACCGAGCGATTGCCCGTTACAGCGGCGCTGTTGGTCAGAGTCTTGACTGCGGCACCGTTTGTTGTCAGGCTGCCTGCAATACCGCCGATACCACGCGCAGTACCGCCGGTCGGCAGCGTACCGGTCACGGTACCCGATGCAGACAGCTTGGTTACCGACTTAGAATCGCTGACCTCAATCACACCGGCCACACCGCCGATGCCCTGTGCCTGTGCCGAAGTCAGCGCAGCCTCCACCCTGGCTTGGGTGCCGTCCACATTATCGCCCTTCAAAGAGCCATTGCTGTAACCGCAGACTGCGCCGACACCCTTGAGCTTGTCCAGCTTGTCCGAGGCAATCTCCACCTGTGGATTGAGCAAACGCAGATTATAGATCGTGCCTGCGTTTTCCCGGAACAGACCAAGATATTCTGCGTCATCGGCAATCGAGGTCTCATCCAGCTTGAGATTACTGATGACATTCCCGCCGGTAAACACGCCGGCAATGCGGTTCAGCAGACCGCCTGTGCCGTCCAGTGTCTGATTGCTGCGCAGCGCAGGGATACTCGGGAAGCCGATATCCTTGCCGGCGGAGACCGAAAACGCGCCGCGGGCTGCCGTACCGTAAACCTTTACACTGTCTCGCTCGTCCAGTCCAGCGAACGCGCGGTAACGGCAAATGCCGCCTCCGTATTCATATAACGGATATTGGACAGATGACGGAAGGTTTCGATCTCGCACCGGCTGTTATTCGACCGGGTGCCGTCACCGAAAAGCGTGTTCGCCTTATTGGATTCGATAGCGTCACTCTTTTGATACTCCTCACCGCCGGTGTTTTCTGCGTTCGGGTCCGGAAATACCTGCACGGCTGCGTAAACATTCAGCGGGTTTTCCAGTTTGCCGCCGAAGCGCGTGATG
>UMBF01059001.1_pt1 | contig 16369 bp, 11 predicted proteins | sample 1963901 | NCBI WGS metagenome assembly UMBF01 (sample SAMEA4835935, study PRJEB28245) | human gut metagenome | biome: gut microbiome; material: fecal sample | place: Denmark | collected 2008 | reverse complement strand
GATGCCGGCAATCAGATTGGTCGAGAACTCGCCTACGGAATACACAAATGCCGTAATACCGGCGGCGAGCAAAACAACCGACAGAATATCAAGCGTGGCGTTCGAACGCTCTCCGACATTCTGAACGAGCTTTACGCCCGCCGCAGCGACCACAATGCCGCCCACCAGCGGCACTACGAACACCGCCCTCCAGCCAAACAACGTGCACATTAGACCGCTGATCACGGGTCCAAACGCCGGCCCCAGCGTAATGCAGGCACCGCCCAGGCTCAGATACAAACCGAGCTTCTCGCGCGGGGCGCAAGACAGTACCACGTTCATCATGAGCGGAAACAAGATGCCCGATCCCGCAGCCTGCAGGATACGGCTTGGCAGCAAAACGCTAAACGACGGAGCGACCAGGCACAGGACTTCGCCGGCGACCATGCATCCGCATGCGAAAAACAGCAGCTTGCGCGTCGAGAAACGGCCGGACAGAAAGGCCATGATGGCCGTAAAGATCGACGTCACGATCATGTAGCCCGAAACGAGCCACTGCGCCGTGGTGGCACTCACCGAAAAGGCCGCCATAATGTCGTGCAGCGCCACGTTAATGATGTTCTCGTTAAACGCGGCAACAAAGGCTGCAGCATACATTACGACGAGAATCGCCGAGGCTGTCGACGGTGATTGAGTTTGCTTTTGGGATTTGGTCCCCATGCATTTCCTTCCTCTTGAAACGACAGTCGCATCGCCCCAGAGGAACAGTCCAGGGCGAAAAATGAGCCCTAGACTTACGCCAGACGCCGTACACGACGAGTCTGGCAACATGGTCCAACATCGAAAGATTGTAACGCGGACGCGCGGCTTTCCTTCCGCGCTATTATTAAAAGTCCACGAAAGCATGAGACATGAGGAGCCCGCCATGATTAAGCCCATCATGAAATCCGAGTTCTTTTTACGCCTGCCTTCCGAAGACGCGGGACCCGACGACGCCGTGATCGGGCAAGACCTCCTGGATACGCTCCACGAGCATGAGCACGAGTGCGTGGGCCTCGCCGCCAACATGATCGGCGTGCGCAAACGCATCATCTGCGTAAAGGACGGCAGCAAGTCGCTGCTCATGTACAACCCGCAAATTCTTGAGCAGGTCAATGCCTATCAAACGAGCGAAGGATGTCTTTCGCTCGTCGGAGAGCGTCCCTGCACCCGCTATCGCCGCATTAAGGTTGAGTATTTGGACGAGAACTTCGTCCACCGCATCAAGAACTTCTCGGGCTACACCGCCGAGATCATCCAACACGAAATCGACCACTGCAACGGGATTGTTATATAGTTCCGCCGATTCAAGAAAGCTCCCTGCAGCAAAACAACTGCAGGGAGCTTTTCATAGTGCGGAGCTTCTATCCCACTAGCTCTGACGGTAATGGTCAAAGAAGTCGGCGAGGTCTTCGAGGGACTCTTTGAGCACTTCCATGCGCGGCAAGTACACGATGCGGAAGTGGTCGGGCTCGGCCCAGTTAAAGCCGCCGCCGCGCGTGATCAGGATCTTCTTCTCGTGTAGCAGGTCGAGGGCGAACTGCTCGTCATCGGTGATGTTGAACTTCTTAACATCCATCTTGGGGAAGATGTAGAACGCCGCGCGCGGCTTAACCACCGAGATGCCGTCAATCTTGTTGAGCGCCTCATACACAAAGTTGCGCTGCTCGTAGACACGGCCGCCGGGACGGATGTAGTCGTTAACCGACTGATGGCCGCCGAGCGCCGTCTGGACGATCGACTGAGCCGGCACGTTGGAGCACAGGCGCATGTTAGAGAGCATGTTGATGCCCATGATGAAGTCGCTCATGCAGCGCTGGTTGCCCGAAAGCACCATCCAGCCAATACGATAGCCCGCGATCATGTGCGACTTGGAAAGGCCGCTAAAGGTGACACAGGGCAGATCGGGAGCGAGCGAGGCAATCGAGACGTGCTCGTAGCCGTCCATGCACAGGCGGTCGTAGATCTCATCGGCAAAGATCATGAGCTGGTGCTTGCGCGCAACCTCGACGATGCCCTCGAGCACCTCGCGCGGATAGACCGAGCCCGTGGGGTTGTTGGGGTTGATGATGACGAGGGCCTTGGTCGCGCTCGTGATCTTGGACTCCATATCCTCCAGGTCGGGATACCAATCCGCCTGCTCATCGCACAGATAGTGCACGGGATGGCCGCCGGCAAGGGTTGCGCACGCCGTCCAGAGCGGATAGTCGGGGCTGGGGATCAGAATCTCGTCGCCATTGTCGAGCAGCGCGTTCATCGAAAGCTGAATGAGCTCGGACACGCCGTTGCCCGTGTAGATATGCTCCATCTGAACATTGGGCAGGCCTTTGATCTGGGAGTACTGCATGATCGCCTTGCGCGCAGAGAACAGGCCGCGCGAGTTGGAATAGCCTTCGCAGTCGGGCAGCTGCTGGCGCATATCCTTGATGACCTCGTCGGGCGTGCGGAAACCGAAGGGCGCCGGGTTGCCGATATTGAGCTTGAGGATGCGCTCGCCCTCGTCCTCCATACGGGCAGCTTCGTCGACGACGGGACCGCGCACATCATACAGGACGTTATCAAGCTTGGTGGATTTAGAAAAAGTACGCATGGTGGTGCTCCTTGGAATTTGAGCTGAGGGATGGGGTTCGGGCTTGGAAACGTTAAAGGGCGATGATGCCTCGCCTTGATCGGCGTCGCCGGCAAGCAGCCAGGTAACATCGACCTCCAAAATGCGGGCGAGCAGCTCTGCCACATCGCGCCGCGGAATCGTCTTGCCGCTCACATATTGGCTCATCTGACTCTTGCCGAGTTTTTTGCCGAGCATCTCCGATGCGCGGATTACGTCCGACTGGCGAACGTCGCGATCGGACATAGTCTGTCGCAGGCGATCGCTAAACGTCTCTTGGGCCACTAGAACCTCCTTGCTGGCAAAGTTCAATTTATAGAACACGAATTGAACCAAGGTTCAATTTAGGCAGCAGTATAACGCGGCACCTCATTCGAAAGTTCAATTTCATAAGAAAATGCACCGGACTCTGAGATTTGCCCAAAGCGGACAATGACGCGCACACGTTTAGAGGTATTCGAGGAAACGGGCGGTAGCAAGCGAAACATCGGCCGTGCGATATATCGCGTTGATCTGCCGATGAGGACGTCCCTCGAGCGGGCGCACGGCAACATCGAACTGGCAGCGGCGCAAGATGAGCGCCGGAAGAATGCTCACGCCCAGGCCATCCTCGACCATGGCCATAATCGCATAGTCATCCCAGGTCGACAGCTTAGAACGCACCGCCAGCCCCGCGCGGCGAAACAGCGGCGTAATCTCGTCGTCACTACCCCGTTCCAGCAGAATAAACTGCTCGTTGGCCAAATCGGCAAGGGAAACGACCTCCGCGGTGGCAAGCGAGGAGTCCGCTGGCACCACGGCCATCAGCTCGTCTTGCGCCAACGGCCGCGACGTCATGCCAGCGCCGCGTGGCTCGCGCGGAATAAAGCCCAGGTCGCAGCGGCCTTCCGCCACCCATTGCTCAATCTCGGAGTAATCACCCATCAACAGCTCGTAATCGACATCCGGATGATCGGCGCGAAAGCGCGCAATCACCGGCGGCAGCACGTGGGTCGCCACACTCGAAAACGTACCGATGCAGATTTTGCCGCACATGAGCCCACGCATCTCGTCCACGCGCCGCTGTAGGCGGCCAAACTCTTCGCATAACGCCTCGACTGCCGGCATGACCTGCCGCCCGTCGGCAGAAAGCACCACGCCCTCGCGGCTGCGATCAAGCACCTTAAAACCCCAGTCTGCCTCAAGGTCGCCCACCATGCGGCTCACGCCCGACTGCGAATAGCTCAACCGCTCTGCAGCACGCGTAAAGCTGCCGGCACGCACCGTCTCGAGCAGCACTTGCATCTTTTGGATATTGGTCTCCACGGCACGTCTCCACCTTTGCATGAGTTTTTGTCATGTTTTCCATGCATTATATTCGCTTTTCTTCTAGAGCCAGTTCACCCATAGTGAACATGCTCGGATATAGAGGGGATGTCGGCGCATGAACAACGGACTGTTTACGTACTTAGCAGCATTGCTATTGTTTGGCTCCAACGGTATCATCGCCGCCGCCATCGCGCTGCCGAGCTCCGATATCGTGCTACTACGCACGTTTTTGGGCGCCCTCTCGCTTGTCACTATCCTTGCCATCACCCAACGCCATAAACTGCAGGCGCCATCTCGTCCCCGCGAAGCCGCAGCACTCCTTCTGTCGGGAGCCGCGCTGGGTGCCAGCTGGATTTTTCTGTTCCGTGCCTACCAGACGATCGGCGTCGGCGTATCCTCCCTGCTGTACTACTGCGGCCCCATCATCGTCATGGCCCTCTCGCCGTTTATCTTTGGCGAAAAACTGACCGGCGGCAAAATCGCCGGCTTTATCGCCGTCGCCTGCGGCGCTTTTCTCATTGCAGCGCAAGGTCTAGGCGGCAACATGCCCATTGCGGGTATCGCCTGCGGCATCGCCTCGGCATTTTGCTATGCGCTGATGGTCATCGCCAGCAAGGGTGCGCCGCACATCGAGGGTCTCGAGAACTCCGCGCTCCAGGTAAGCGCCGCCTTTGTGACCGCGCTGATCCTTACGCTCTTCACGCAAGGTGCCCCCTCGTTTTTCTCCCCCGGCATCGCCGCAGACATCGATTGGCGCGCCGTCGTCATGCTCGGCGTCGTCAACACCGGCATCGGTTGCCTGCTCTACTTTAGTGCCGTCGCCAAGCTGCCCGTCCAGACCGTCGCGGTCGTCGGCTACCTCGAGCCGCTTTCGGCCGTCGTGTTCTCGGCCGTCCTTTTGGGCGAAGCCATAACACCGGTCCGCCTGATGGGTGCCGCGCTTATCATCGGCGGCGCGATTTTTTGCGAACTCGCCGGCAAACGCGCAAGCGCCAAGGCTGGCATAGCCCAGACAGCACGTGCTTAAAAGCCCCTGTTTTGAAATGCTACCTACGTACATAAATAATCCCCAGCTGGGGATTATTGTCTAAAATAACCTGATGTGCCAAACTGCTCTTGTATGTATAAAGACGACATAAAGATTATCTGTCCTAGACAGATAACCAGATGTCTAAGGGAGTCCACGTGGCACACAACAAACTGGAGGCAAGCCCCCAAGACCAGCGTGGTCAAGGCGGGCACGGAGCCATCCCCCTCTCCGCTGGCATGCTGCTCGTAACGCTCGGCGTCGTCTATGGCGACATCGGCACGAGCCCCATGTACACCATGAAATCAATCGTCGCCAACAACGGCGGCATCGGTACCGTCAGCGAGGACATGATTCTGGGCGCGCTTTCGCTCGTCATCTGGACCATGACACTCGTGACCACGGTCAAGTACGTGGTAATCGCCATGAAGGCCGACAACCACAACGAGGGCGGCATCTTCGCCCTGTTTAGCCTGGTGCGCAAGGTGGCACCGTGGCTGATTCTCCCCGCCATGATCGGCGGTGCGGCGCTGCTCGCCGACGGCATCCTCACCCCCGCTGTCACGGTCACCACAGCCATCGAGGGTCTGCGCACCATCGAGTGGGGCCACGCGCTGTTGGGTGACGGGCAAACTAACGTCATCATTATTGCCATCATCATTATCTGCGGCCTGTTTGCCATGCAGCGCGCCGGCACCTCGTCAATCGGTAAGCTGTTCGGTCCGCTCATGACGCTGTGGTTCCTGTTCCTGGCAGGCGCCGGTCTGTTCAACATGCTCGGCAACCTGTCCATCTTGCGCGCGCTCAACCCCATCCGCGGCGTCATGTTTCTGTTCTCGCCCATCAACCACTCGGGCATCATGGTGCTCGGCTTCGTCTTCCTGTCGACGACCGGCGCCGAGGCACTCTATTCAGACATGGGCCACGTGGGCAAGGCCAACATCTACGCATCCTGGCCGTTTGTTAAGGCGGCGCTTATCCTTAACTATCTGGGTCAGGGCGCTTGGCTGCTCGCCAACAACTCCAACCCCCAGATGCTCGCGATGAATATCGTTAACCCGTTCTATATGATGCTTCCCGAGCCCCTGCGCCCCTTTGCCATCGTGCTTTCGGCCGTGGCGGCCATCATCGCCTCGCAGGCGCTCATCACCGGCTCGTTCTCGCTGGTATCCGAGGCAACGCGCCTCAACCTTATGCCGCACCTGCGCATCCACTACCCCAGCGACACCAAGGGTCAACTCTATATTCCGCTCGTCAACAACATCATGTGGGTCGGCTGCATCTTCATCGTGCTGCTGTTCCAGAACTCCGAGCGCATGGAAAGCGCCTACGGCCTCGCCATTACCGTGACCATGCTCATGACCACGACGCTTTTGACGAGCTATATCGCTGGCATTCTCAAGCACAAGCTGGGCGCCTGCGTCTTCGCCCTGCTCTTCGGTGCCATTGAGCTGTGCTTCTTTGCCTCGTGCCTCACCATGTTCTTTGACGGCGGCTATGTGATGATCTTCCTGGCCGCACTGCTGTTTGGCCTTATGTACGTGTGGCGCCGTGGCACCGCCATCGAGCGCACGCAGACGATTCTGTTGCCCGTCTCCAAGTACATCGATCAGCTCAACCGCCTGCGCAACGACGAGACCTATCCCGTGCTCGCCGACAATCTGGTATTTCTCACCAACAGCCCCGACCCGCTCACGCTCGACCGCGACGTGCTCTATTCCATCCTGGATAAACATCCCAAGCGCGCCAAGGCGTATTGGTTCATTAACGTGCATGTCACCGACGAGCCCTATACGCACGAGTATTCCGTCGAGACCTTTGGCACAGACTTCCTCTTCCGCGTTCGCCTGGACCTGGGCTTTAAGGTCAACCAGCGCGTCAACGCCTATCTGCGTCAGATCGTCGGCGACCTGATGGCTTCGGGTGAGCTGCCGCCGCAGCACCACACCTACTCCATCTACGAGACGCGCGGCAACGTGGGCGACTTCCGTTTTTGCATGCTGCGCAAGATGCTCGCCCCCGAAACGGACATCAACCGCAATGACCACCGCGTGATGGCCATCAAGTACGCCGTCCGCCGCGCCTGCGGAAGCCCGGCGCGTTGGTACGGTCTCGAGAACTCGGCCATCATCATTGAGTACGTACCGCTCTTTGCCCGCATGCGCCCGGCCGTTAAGCTCGTGCGCACCCAGGTGCCACTTGAAGTTCAAATCGAGGAAGCCGAGGAAATGGAAGTCGACATCTTCTCGGACGACTTGGTCAACGGCAACGAGGCCGGCAAGAGCATGAACGTCGATCCCACCGAGCTGCTCGAAAGCGTCGCCGATATGCCCGAACAACAACGGCTCGACGGCCTCGAGAACGAACAACTCAACGACGCCAACTTCTAGCGACGTCATAAATCAACGACAGCGGCCCTGCGCCTCACGAGAAACGCAGGGCCGCTTTGCATTGCAGTAAAGCTAACGGCTACGAACGACGCGGCTCGGGAACCACGAGCCTATCGGGGCTCGCGCCCTCGGCATCCATCAGGCTCACGTAGCGAATCGACGGATCCCCATACATCGCGTAGTAATAATTGCCCGTGCGCGCGCTAAAGCATCCGGTGTAGATAGTCTTCTCGAACTTGCCATCGCCCATCCTGGACGCCCCCTCGATCATCACCACGCCCTCGAGCGAGCGGAACATGCGGACGACGTTTTCGGTCTCGCTCTCCTTTTGAGGGTAATTGGCATTGAGGTACGCCGCCTTTACAAAACGGCTCGGCGAATAACAGTCACCCGGAATACCGCGCATGCCGGCACCCGCGCCATAGGGCTTGAGCTCGGCGCCACGCCATGTCGCCGTCTGCGGAAAATCGCTTGTGGCGGTGATATAGGTGCGGAGGTTTTCCATGTGCCACGGGAAGGTCGGCTGGTTGGCAAGGGTGTCGACCGGATCGTCGTATACATGCAGGCCGTCAGCCATCATCTCGACCACGATGCTGCGCTGGCTGTCGCCGATAATCCAATGGAGCAGCGACACGCCCAGCCCCTCTCCTGCAGATTTGGCAACAATCACCGTGTCGCGCAGCGCGGCCTCGACCTCATCGACCGTCGAGAATGTCGCTGCCACCCACAGGGGAAACTCATAGGCCGCGATATTGGTCTTGCCGTCGACAGGGTCCTCGGCATACTCGGCATAACCCGGGAAATTGAGACCCGCCACGGCGAGGCCCGCATCGTTGCCGCAATCGAAGAACATAGGGTAGTTCTTGTAATCGATGCACATACCAATCACCGCGTGTGCCGCCGTCGCGTCGTCGATAAACGAATACGGGATGTGAAACCCGCGCGGCATCACGCGAACCTGTTGGCCGTAGTCAAAGCTCCAGTCGAGGTTGCGGCCCAGATACATGTGACCAGAATTATCGGTAAATCGGATACTCGTACACATAGCGCCTCCTAGCTTTACGTTCTTGCTAATTTCATTGTCTCCAAACAAAGGGGCGCTAAACAAAAAAGCCCGGACATGACAACAATGTCATACCCGGGCTCAAAGACCGCAAATTCGGTCCCCAATTGAACCGCTCTAGACGAGTTTGCCTAAGCAGTGGTCGATCATATGCTGGATCATTTGTGCCTCAAAGCCCGCGTAGTCGCGGCGGCACTCCTTCATCTTGCCGTCGACGATCACGTCAAAGGCAACCTTGCACTTGATGTAGCGCGTGGACTTGGTGATCTCCTCGTGCGTCAGGCAGCTCTCCTCCATCTTGCTGGCGCCTAGGCCAAACACCAGACGGGGGTTGTAGAGCACATGGGGCTCACCGGCATCGTCCAAGTAGACGCAGACCTTCTTGGTGACGCCGATCTGGTTGGCGGCAAGGCAGCCGGCATCGTCGAGCGACTTGATGGTATCAATCAGGTCCTGTGCCACCGACTCGTCCTCGACGGTCGCGACCTCGCAACGCTGGGACAGAATAGCCTCGTCGTGGCAGAGCTCTTTAATCATACGTTCCTCCATAGGGGTCGTTGTAACTGCTTAAGTATACGGTACCCACACATTTTCATACGGAAAATACCGCCCGTCCGCTACAAAGCGCCGAACATCAACATGTGAGGAACAGCAAGGTTGTAAAGGCGATATAGTGAGTGAGTTCGTGTCAATCGGCCTAAACTCGGGGCCGAACAAGGAAAGGGTATGCATGGACGAACTATTTCACGTCAGCGAGCGCAAGTCCACAATCGGGACCGAACTTCGCGCTGGACTGACAACGTTCCTGGCAATGGCCTACATCATTGCCGTCAACCCCGCGGTGCTCTCGGGCGCCGGCATCGATGCGGGAGCGCTCGCCTGCGCCACCTGCCTGGGCGCCGGCATCATGACCATCTGCATGGGCATCTTCGCCAACCGCCCGCTCGCCTGCGCTTCGGGCCTGGGCATCAACGCTATGATCGCGGGCATCGCCACCACCATGTGCGGCGGTGACTGGCACGTGGCCATGAGCGTTATCTTCCTCGAGGGTATCGTCATCTTGCTGCTCGTCCTTTGCGGCCTGCGCGAGGCCATCATGGACGCCATCCCCGTGGTCCTGCGCCACGCCATCTCGGTGGGCCTGGGCCTGTTCATCGCCATGATCGGCCTGTGCGACGCCGGCATCATCACCGCCGGCGCCGGTACGCTCGTCGGCCTGGGCGACATCGCCTCCCCCACCTTTATCGTCGGCATCATCTCCATCGTCGTGACGGTTGCCCTGGCTTCCCGCAACGTGCCGGGCTCGCTGCTCATCGGCATCATCGTCGCCGTTATCGCCGGTATCCCGCTGGGCGTCACCCACGCCCCCGAGGGCCTCATCGCACCGCTCGACTTCTCGACCTTTGGCGCCCCGTTTGCCAGCACCGCCGATGGCAACATGGCCATCGTGAAGGTTCTGACCGACCCGATGCTGCTCGTCGTTGCCTTCTCGCTGCTCATGAGCGACTTCTTTGACACCATGGGCACCGCGATGGCCGTCGCCAAGCAGGGCGAGTTCTTGACCGAGGACGGCAATGTCGAGGACATCCGTCCCATCCTGGTCGTCGACTCCGTGGCCGCTGCTGCCGGTGGCTTTATGGGCGTCTCCTCCATCACCACCTTCGTCGAGTCCACCTCTGGCGCTGCCGACGGTGGCCGCACGGGCCTCACCTCCGTCACCACCGGCGTGTTGTTCATTCTCGCCGCGTTCTTCTCCCCCATCGTCACCATCGTTTCCAGCGCCGCCACCTGCGGTGCTCTGGTCTACGTCGGCTACCTCATGATGAGTGAGGCCTCCGAGATCGACTGGTCCGACGTGTCGCAGGGTTTCCCGGCGTTCATGATTGTCGCCGGCGTGCCCTTCACCTACTCCATCTCTGCCGGCATTGGCCTGGGCTTTATCGCCTACGTGGTCGTCGCGCTCTTTAAGGGCGAGGCTTCCAAGATCAAGCCGCTCATGTGGATCGCAGCCCTCGCCTTCCTCGTCTACTTCTTTGTAGCGTAGCGGCAAAGCTGCCAAAGCAGAACACCAAAGCGCGGAGTCGCATCGAGCGGCTCCGCGCTTTTCTTTTAAAGCCAGGCTACGCACGGACGCGCGATGTATTGCTTCCCAAGTTTTGGACATTTTGCCCTCCAAACGGCACTACCGCCGGCTACATCCTGCAGATATGCTGGGCGTAATCGCATAGGCCCTATGAGGATGGGAGTAACCATGGCCGCCTTGTTCACGACCCCCAAGCGCAATGACAAAACCTCTGGAGCCCATTTTGTCGAGCCCGACGTGCGCCGTCGCACGCTGCTCGCACACGGAAGCTGGCGTCGCGTGACGCGCCGCATCGTTGTAGGCGCCGTATGCGCGTTTACGGTGAGCTCGTTGCTCATGCCGAGCATCTCGCTTGCCGCCGAATGGATCGACGTTGGCGGCACCCAGTACAACGCCGGCACTGCAGCGGGCGACGAGGCCGGCACCTGGGCCTGGGACGGCGCCGACGACATGAAGCTCAACGGCTATAACGGCGGCGCGATCGAGGCAGCGGGCAAGCTCAACGTGAGCTACGAGGGCAACAACACCGTCACTAACGACGACGGCCGCGGCATCAAGGTTAAGGATGGCGCGAACGAGAACGCCGAGCTTAATATTCAGGGCGACGCGTCCAGCACGCTCAACGTGACATCTTCTCGTGACGCCATCACTTCCGTCGGCAACATCAACATCGACGGCGCTGGCACTGTCAACGCCACGAGCACCGAGCACGATGCCATCGATGCCGGGGGCGATGTCACCATCAAGGGCTCGGGAAACGTTAACGCCACGGGCGATTCGGATGGCATCAGGGCCGACGGCAACATCACGATCGACAGCAGCGGAACCGTCACCGCCAAGGCCACCGAGGATCAGGGTATCGATGCTAACGAGAACCTCATCATAAAGGGCGGCGGCAAGGTAGAGGCAAGCTCTATCAAAGACAATGCGATTTGGGCCGACGGCAACATCGAGATCTCGGGTGGCAGCCAGGTCAAGGCAAGCTCCGAGGAAGACGCCGCCATCGACGGTAAAAACAGCCTCACGGTCACGAACGCTTCCCTCAGCGCAAGTGGCGTTGGGTATGGCATCTATGTCTACAAGGGCATCACGCTCGATGGCGCGACCGTGACGGTCCGCGCAAGCTCAGATGGCGGGGAAGTCAGCGCACTCTTCACCGATGAGGACGACATCGTCATCAAGAACGGCTCGACTGTGGATGCGCTCGCAGAAGGCAGGTTCTCGATTGCAATCTCCACCAGTAATTTCTACTCCGGCGAAGCGGGTGGCCATATCTACATCAGCGACTCCGTTGTCAAGGCCATAGCCCGCTATGCCGAGACCGGCGGCGACGGCCCCGACCACTACAGTGGAGACCAAAACGACGAAATCATCCCTGAGTCCGAGGGCCTGAACATCGGCATCTTCGCGCAGACCAGCGAGGGCATCACGCCCGCGACCATCTCGATCGCCCGCAGCAGGGTCACGGCCGAGGGAGACACGGCGGCAATCTTCGCCCTTGCCATGAGCGCGGACGGCAAGGCGATCGGCACCATCGAAATCAAGGACGCCATCATCCAGGCGCCTGCAGGCGGCAAAGTCATTGACTATCGCAACAAGGAAGAGCTCAGCGACGGCATCGTCTACGAGGCGGGGCAGACCATCGGCACGGGCGACGCCACGGTCGACTCCCCCTACGATGAAGCTGTCGCCAAGAGCACGGTCATCATGCCTCCCGAGGAGATCAAACCCGAGGAGAAGCCCGGCGAGACCAAGCCCGAGGGTTCCAAGTCCGAGGGCACGAAGACGACCAAGACCGTTGCAGTTGCAGCCACGGGAGCCAAGACCACCGGCAAGCTCGCGGCAACCGGCGACGCCTCGAACGCAGCCATCGTGGCAGCCGCCCTTGCAGGAACAGCCGCCATCGCCGCGGGCGCCGTGGTGAGCCGCAAGCGCTCGTAAACACTTTTTCGCACGGGACGAGTGGATCGCGGCCCTTGCCTTCCTCGTCTACTTCTTCGTAGCGTAAGGGCAAGGCTGCAAAAGCTGAACAATAAAGCGCGGAGTCGCCATGCGGCCCCGCGCTTTTCTTTTAGCGCCGGTCCCTGCGCCGGCGTGCGGCCTATTTCTCCCCCATTTTGGCCATTTTGCCCTCCAAACGGCACTACCGCCGGCAACATCCAGCAGATACGCTGAATCTAGTCGTATAGGCCCTATGAGAACGGGAGCAACCATGGCAGCCTTGTTCACGACCCCCAAACGCAATGACACTACCGCCGGAACCCATGTTGCCGAACCCGACGTTCGCCGTCGCATAGGACTCGCGCACGGCAGCTGGCGCCGCGTGACGCGCCGCATCGTCGCGGGCGCCGTGTGCGCGCTCACGGTGAGCTCGCTGCTCATGCCGAGCGTCTCGCTCGCAGCGGAATGGGTCAAGGTCGGCGGCAACAAGTACAACACCGCGGCGAGCGACGAGGCCGGTACCTGGTCGTGGGACGGCGCCGACGACTTGAAGCTCAACAACTATAACGGCGGCGAGATCCAGGCCGCAGGCAAGCTCAACGTGAATTACTCGGGAACCAACATCGTCACTGCCGAATGGATCGAAAGCATCAACGTTTCTCATGGCACTAACGAGAATGCCGAGCTCAATATCCAAGGCGACGAGGGCGGCACGCTCAGCGTGACATCTACTGAGGACGCTATCCTCTCCACGGGTAATATCAACATCGACGGAGCCGGATCCGTCAACGCCACGAGCACTGGGTTTGATGCCATCAATGCCGGAGGTGATCTCGCTATCAAAGGTTCGGGCAACGTCAACGCCACGGGTGCATCGGATGGCATCAGGGCAAACGGCAATATCACGATTGACGACAGCGGAGCCGTCACCGCCAGGGCTACCAAGGACAAGGGTATTGGAGCCGACAAGAACCTCACCATCAAGGGTGGCGGGACGGTCGAGGCAAGCTCAGCCGATGGTGAGGCCCTTTGGAGCGGCGGCAATATCAACATCTCGGACGGCAGCCAGGTCAAGGCAAGCTCCGAGAAAGACGCTGCCGTCGAGGCCAAGGGCAGCCTCGCAACCACAAACGCCTCCCTCAACGTAAACGGTTTTGAATATGGCGTCTATGCCCACAAGGGCATCACCCTCGATCATGCAAACGTGACGGTCCGTGCAAGTAAAGGCAGATACGGTGGCGCCAACGCCCTCTTCACCTACCAGGACGACATCGTCGTCAAGAACGGCTCCACCGTGGACGCGTTTGCGGAAGGCGAGGTTTCGGCTGCATTCTCCACCAGAAACGATCGACCCAACGAGAAGGGCGGCCACATCTACATCAGCGACTCCGTTGTCAAGGCCATAGCCCGCTATGTCGAGAACGGCGACGGCCCCATCCCCTACAGCGAAAACCAAGATGGCGAGACGAGGCGCGAACCCCAAGGCGAGAACATCGGCATCATCGCCCAGACCAGCGAGGGCGTCACACCCGCAGTCATCTCGATCATCCGCAGCAAGGTAACGGCCGAAGGAGATACAGCGGCAATCTTTGCCCGTGCCATGAGCGCTGACGGCAAGACAATCGGCACCATCAAGATTGAGAACGCCGCCATCCAGACGCCCGAAGGCGGCAAGGTCATTGACTATCGCAAGCTCCGTGACGGCATCTACGAGGCAGGCCAAGCCATCGGCACGGGCGACGCCACGGTCGACTCCCTCTATATCAAAGCAGTCGCCAAAAGTACGACCATCGCACCTCCCGAGGTAGCCAAGCCGGAAGACCCCAAGCCCGACGAGACCAAGCCCGCAGAAAACAAGCCCGCGGAGTCCAAGCAGAACCCCAAGCCTGAGGGCTCAAAGCCGACCAAGGCCGTTGCGGCTTCAACCACGAAAGCCAAGACTACCGGCAAGCTCGCGGCAACCGGCGACGCCTCGAGCGCAGCCATCGTGGCAGCCGCCCTTGCGGGAACAGCCGCCATCGCCGCAGGCGCCGTGGTGAGCCGCAAGCGTTCATAGACGCCTCTGCGCACATGGCAGCTCCCGCGAAGGCCCCGAGCCCCAGCACCGTTTAACAACGCCACCGCCGAGCTCCCCTCCGGCGGTGGCGTTTTCCATATGCGTCCGCAGGGGATGCACGAGATTGTCTTTGGTCTAGCCCAACCGGCATACGCTGGCGTGCGACAATTGGGGCTGCCGATATCACAACACTGAGAGAAGCCCGTCATGGAAGCGCATCAAAAGCAGATAACCGTTTATTCGAATCATACGGAAAGCGCGCCTGTCATCTACCTTCCTGTGGTCGTGGGCGACGGCAGCGAGGTTTATAAGTGTTGCCGAGAGCTCGACTGTCCGCCATTCGCCCTCGTCACCATTGGCGGGCTCGATTGGAATCGCGAGCTGAGCCCCTGGGCATGCGACGGGACCGTACGCGATGCCGAGCCTTTCGGCGGCCAAGCTGCCGATTTTCTTGATGAGCTGCTGAATCAGATAATCCCCCAGGTCGAGTCGTCGCTTCCTCAGCCGCCCACCTGGCGCGGCATTGCCGGTTACTCGCTCGCGGGCCTCTTCGCACTCTGGTCCCTCTGGCAAACCGACGCCTTTGACCGCGCGGCGAGCGCATCGGGGTCGCTGTGGTTTCCCGAATTTGTCGACCGTGCCAGTACGGCCCCTTTTGCCGGCAGCCCGCAAGCCGTCTATCTATCACTCGGCAAAAAGGAAACCAAGACGCCCAACCGCATGATGCGGCATGTACTCGACGACACACGCGCGATGGAAGCGTTGCTCGTCGAGCGCGGCATCCCAACAACGCTGGAGCTCAACCCCGGCAATCACTTTGCCCAAACCGACTTACGCATGGCCCGCGGCATCCACTGGATACTGACACATTAAAAATGGCGTCCACGCGTACATACGCATGGACGCCATTTTTTTGATTTAGCTGAACGCAGCTGCTACTCAGCAGCCTCCTCAAGCTCGGAGACATCAAACTCAAAGTCGTTACCCGGCAGGATGGCGTTGAGCACAATGCCCACCAGTGAGCCCACGGCAATGCCGGACAGCGAAATGGTCACGCCGCCCAGCTCCAACACGATGGCGCCGGCGGTGCTGTACGCGATGCCGAGCGAAAGCACGAGCACCAGCGCGGCAACCAGCACGTTGCGGTTGTTCTGGAAATCGACCTGGTTCTCGATGAGGTTGCGGACGCCCACAGCGCTGATCATGCCGTAGAGCACGAGCGACACACCGCCGATCACACACGCCGGCATGGCCGCAATGACAGCCGCGAACTTGGGGCAGAACGAAAGCACGATGGCGCAACACGCGGCAATTCGAATTACGCGCGGGTCGAACACGCGCGTCAGGGCGAGCACGCCGGTGTTCTCACCATACGTAGTGTTGGCCGGAGCGCCAAAGAGCGAAGCCAGAATCGTGGCAAGGCCGTCGCCGAGCAGCGTACGATGCAGACCGGGATCGGCAATGTAGTTGCGCTCGCAAGTGGAGCCGATAGCAGAGATATCGCCGATATGCTCGATCATGGTCGCGAAGGCCAGCGGCATGATGGTGATGATGGCCGTCGTGGCAAGACCGCTATCGAACTGCGGCCCAAAGAGTGCAAACACGGTGTTGTCCCACACGATGGGCAGACCGACCCACGGAGCGGCGGCAACGCCCGAGAAATCAACCTCGCCGAGCGCAGCCGCAACGGCATAGCTCACCACAACGCCCAGCAAAATCGGCACGATCTTGACCATGCCACGGCCCCAGATGTTGCAGATGACGATAACGGCAACGCCAATGACAGCCACAAGCCAGTTGGTCTGGCAGTTAGCAATAGCGGAACTTGCCAGGATCAAGCCGATGGAAATGACGATGGGGCCAGTCACCACCGGC
>UMBF01034967.1_pt1 | contig 17109 bp, 17 predicted proteins | sample 1963901 | NCBI WGS metagenome assembly UMBF01 (sample SAMEA4835935, study PRJEB28245) | human gut metagenome | biome: gut microbiome; material: fecal sample | place: Denmark | collected 2008 | reverse complement strand
TTTTTAACAAATTTTAATTTCTTTACAAGTTGTTTACAATTATGAATTAAAGAAAGGACTTTTAACCATGAAAAAATCTAAATTAATTATCTTAACAACAACCATTCTAATGTTATGTTCTTGCTCATCAGGAACAAACACAAATAATAATACACAAGGAATAATAGACTGTTATTCAATAACAGCAAAAACTGATTCTAATACTATATTAGAAAAAACATATAGTTCTTCTTATATTGAAGTATATGAATATAAAAATGAAAAAGGTGATTCCATATATACAAGTTTCCACTCAACATATAATGGAGCTGATACATCTTTATATATTTATAAGAATCAATATAAAAGCACTTATATTGAATATACTTATAAAGGCTTTATAGGTTGGCTAACTTGCGAAACTAACTATTATCTTGATTTAGACAACAGAATTATAGATATCGAAACAAAATATAGAGAATATCTTTATGACACAAATCCAAATGATGAAACAGCAAATAATAAAAAAGCATATAATTGTGCAAAAAAGAATTATTACACTAATTATAGTGGCTATAGATTAGATGAAATTGAAGTAAAATACTATTCTTATTTAAAAATAGATATATTAGACAAGTCATTAGAAAGACATTCATATATAAAACTAGGTGCTGACACAGTTGTTAAGTACAAAGCTAAATGGTTTTAAATTTTATTTACAATTAACTATTTTTTTAAATTTAAAAAAATGTTTTAATAAAGCCATAGAAAATCTAATCAGTTTTTTTGAAGATAAATATAGCTTTAATTAAATGTTCAGGATGTAAAAACGAGGTTAGCAACGAAGATAACTACTGCCTATATTGTGGTAAAGAAATAACTAAAAATTCTACTGAGTATATCTCTAGCAAAAATAAATATGCAGCACCTTTAAACAATGCATGGTTTATGAAATATATAAAGAAAGCAAAAAGAATAAATATTGGTTTTCTTTTTGCTTTTGTAATAATATCAGCTCCAACTTTATTTATTGTTGCACAACATGTAAAACGCCCAATTTATCCAGTATTATTAACCGTAACATTTTTTGTTGTAATTACTTGGTTTATATTTTTTATAATTTTTATGCTTTCTAGAGCAGTATATGCTAAAGCATGCACTGAAAATGGATATACAGTTTTAGTCTATAGAGGGTTGCTTAAAACTACATTATTTATTGAAAATGAAATACAAGGTGTTGGATTTGGTGAAACTAATTTATATGGAGAACTTCCAAATGGAAAGAAAGTTGAAGTTAGATCACACTTTATTGCACCAGTAGAAATTAGTACATACAATCAATCAGAAAAAGATTTATAAAAGTCTATTATTTATCCCTTCACTATATATAACCGTAAGTTTCTCACTGTTTTTGCTCACTTTTTTGATTAAATTTAATTTCTTTACAATTGAGACCATTTTATAGAGGTTAAGTAAAAGAGAAAAGTTAAATAATAAAACCCATAAGTTAATTGGAAAACTTATGGGCCTTATTATCAAAAGGTGGTTTGAAGAGGGATAAATATTAACAAGTTCATAAGATGGAGGCTATATTTAGAAGATGGAACTTAATAATTAATATGAATAATCATATTTTTCTATATTTATCCCCTTTCACTATATATAACCGTAAGATTTCATATGTTTTTGCTCACTTTTTTAACAAATTTTAATTTCTTTACAAGTTGTTTACAATTTGACCCTAAATTAGCATAGCAAATTATCCATTTAAAAAAGCAAAATAATAACTATATCTAACTTAAATATATTTTTGTTTTATATCTATTTGTCGAAAATCATCGAACGATAACATCCATTTTTTGTCGTTAATTATTTTATAATAGAGTTAATTGGAGGTTATTGATGTGATACAGAAACAATTGAACTAAAAGTTAAAGAAATAAATGAACAAATGACGAATGCAATTAAAGGAGGATAAAGCATGGATTTATTTGAAGAATGGATAAATAAAGATGACGAATTAATTGAGTATGCTCTTACTGATAAATCATATAAAAGTGTATATAGTAAAGAACATCGTAAAAATTTGCCTAAAAATAAAACTAATTTTGAATTAGCAACATATGGTGATGCTATTTTAAAAATGTGCATAATGGAAATTCTATATGATAAGAAAATTGAAAAAACTACAGAAGAAAAGAAAAAATATGAATCTAACAAAGCTCTAGTGTTAATTGCTGAAAAATATGATCTTATAAAAAAGATTAAAACTGATGGTGAAAGAGCTAAAAGTTATGACTATGACTATGAAAAAAATAAGTCTAAAAAAGGAAATAAGTGCAAATATATAGCTACATGTGTTGAAGCTTTAATAGCAGCTATTTATATAAACACTGGTAATCTTGATAAATTAAAAGAACTGGTACGTGACTGGATGGAATATATTGATAAAAATAATTAAATTAGAGGATTTGTTAAAAAATGAAAAAACGTATTTTTATTTCTTTTGATTATGATCATGACAATGACATTAAAGGTTCTTTAATATCACAAGCTAAAACTCAAGAATTACCATTTGAAATTATTGATATGTCTATAAAAGAAGAAATAACATCAAAATGGAAAGAAAATGCTAGAAATAGAATTAAAAAATGTGATTGTGTAATAGTTTTATGCGGTGAATATACATCTAGTGCTAAAGGTGTAACAGCCGAATTGACTATTACTCAAGAAGAAAACATCCCTTATTTTTTACTATGTGGTAGACACTCAAAAAATGTAGAGAAACCTAAATCATCAAAAAAGGAAGACAAATTGTACAAATGGTCGTGGAAAAATATTAAAAAACTTATATATGGAAATAGATAGGAGAAAATATGAAAGAATATAATTTATTTATAAGTCATTCGTGGTCATATAATAATGATTACTTAAGTTTAAATAACTTACTTAGACAAAATGGATATTTTAAATTTAATAATTTTTCTGTTCCAATAGATAATCCACTAACTATATATAATAAGGGTTATTATTATACAGAACTTCGAAATAAAATAAAAAGTAAAATGAAATATTGCAATGTTGTTCTAGTCTTAGCAGGAGTATATTCAACTTATAGTGAATCTATTAAAATGGAAATTGATGTAGCAAAAGAACTAGAAAAACCAATAATTGCAATAGAACCATATGGCTCTGAGAAAACATCATTAATAGTAAAAGAAAATGCTAATATAATTGTAAAATGGAATTCAAATTCTATTATTTCTGCAATAAAGGAGTTGTCAAATGAGGAAAGCGTTACTAATAGGAATTAATGAATATAAATCAGCAAGACTTAATTGTTGTGTAAATGATGTAAAATCAATGAAAAGTGTTTTAGAATATCATTTTGATGGGAGTAAAAACTTTCATACAAAAATTCTTTTGGACGAAAAAGCAACGCGTTCAAAAATAAGGGAAAATATTAAAGATTTATTTTCCGGTGAAGGCGAAATTGCCTTACTATATTTTTCTGGTCATGGATGCGATGATGACTCGACTGATGGAATTATTATTTCTTATGATTATGAGGAAAATGATTACGGAATTAAAATGTCAGAAATATTAAGTGAAGCTAATAAATCGAAATTTTCATATAAAATTATTATATTAGATTGCTGTCATTCTGGTTATTTAGGAAATTCTGGAATTATGGGTGATACATCATATCTTAATAATGGAGTAGTAATTATGACTGCAAGCAAGAAAAATGAATATGCTGGAGAAATAAATGGCCATGGTATTTTCACTAATTTAGTCTTGGAAGCAATTAATGGGGGAGCAACAGATATTTTGGGAAATATTACACCAGGTAGTATTTACTCTTATATCGATCAAGCATTAGGCCCTTGGTCTCAAAGGCCTTTATTCAAAGCAAATATTTCTTCTTTTATTTCTTTAAAACAATGTGAGCCTAAAATTACTATTAATGAATTGAAAGATTGCTTAAATTTATTTTTAAATGATGACTCAATTTATTCTTTAGATCCTTCTTTTGAAAAAACAAACACATTAGGAAGTATACATAGAACAAGCGAACCATTTGCTAAAGATGCTAATGTTGAACTATTTTCAAAATTGCAAAAATGCAATAGAAATGGATTAATAATACCTTATGAAGCATCAGACATGTATTTTGCAGCTATGGAATCAAAAGGGTGTAAATTAACCCCTCTTGGAAAACACTATTGGAAAATGATGAAAGAAGACATTATTTAAAGTCTTTATATTTTATGTTAAATGCTAATTTTGTGTAACAAATCTTATAAAAAACTTTTATTTTTAATTAATTACTTATTAGCATAATATTAAACAGCTACTTTGAAATTAGCCCTTATTTCTTCCTTCTTTTTTATTGTCAGTCTTTCTTCTAATTCATTTGCAGGTAATCTAATATCACTAACAAAATTTAGATCTTTTAATTTTCTTATACATTCATCGAATTCTTTTTCAGTTATATAATTACATCCAAAAAGTCTGTCTAATATTCCTAGTGTTCCTATTATTTCTACGGATTCTTTAGAAGCAGCTTTTCTTAAATTTAAATCGCCTGTTAATAATAAAATATGGCGATTTTTTGCTATAGCTAAAGCGATTCTATCATATATAGATAGCTTTTTATATTTGCGTCCATATTCTTCCGCTAGAAACAACTCATCAATATCTAATTCAACTTCTTTAAGTCCTAATTGTATTAATTGTTCTTTTAAATCTTTTGGATTTAATAATTCATCCTCAATTGCATCATTATTCATGATATATGTATATGGTAACTTAAAAGGTAAATAGAATTTATCTATTGTGCAAAAATCAATCCAAACATTTGTATCACTACTAATAAATTCCATATATATTATTTATTATCAAAAAGGCAATCATTAGCTACTTCATCATAAGGCTTTTTAAGTAACTCTGCTCCACGTTGAATACTTATTTCATTTTCGTTAATTGCTCTATAGACAAGTTGCTCAAATAATATAGGTCTTTCTAATTTTTCAATACGACTTGGCTCATTTTTTCTCCAGCCTTTTTCTGATGTCAAAATATAAAATTTTCTTGAAGAAGATTCAGATATTATTTTTAAAATTTCAGCTCTTTTAGCTAATAAAAACATTGAGATGCCATATTCAGTTGCTACTAATATCATATCTTTACTGACAGATTTACGATGAACTCCTAGTTCTCTTATGGCATCTTCTTTTGGAAACAAGAAAGCTCCACCAATAGCAGTTGCATAGTTTTCAATTTCTTTTTCGTCCATATCAGCATTATTCCAATTAAACATAAGATGAGCTAATTCATGTGCGATAGTTGATCTGTTACGTTCAATAGTCATTTTTTTATTTAACATAATATATGGATGATTATTTACAAATCCATTAATACCAGAAAATTTATCATCATCAATTTCTTTTAATAAAACTAAAAAGCCTTTATTTTCTAGGCTACCAATTAAATCATCTATAGGTCCATTATCAGCAAAGCCTAAATATCTTCTAAGGTTTAAAGCATCTTTTTCAACATCTTTAGTTATCTCTAAATAATGGCATTTTGGAAAAGTAGGTAAAACATCTCCTCCTAATATTTCAACTGCATCCATAAAGCGACTAAAGTATTCTTCTATACTTTCAAAAATATATTCTTGGGTATTTTTAGGTAAGGAGGAACTCTTTCTAAATTCATTATGACTAAACTGAATGTTTTCATTTCTTACAGTAAGGAAATCAACTACACGAACACCTAAAACATTAGCTATTTTTTTCAAAATATCGATTTCAGGTTTTCTTTTGCCACTTTCATAATTTGATATAGCCATTGGAGTAACATTGACAGCTTCTGCTAAATCCTTTTTACTCATTGATTTTATTAAACGATAATACTTAATATTTTTACTAATCATAACGTACCTCCTTCTGTTTATATTATATTATATTTTTGTAAAAAATAAACACTTATTAGAGATAATTTATTCTATTTTTATTATCTTTAATTACAAATAAAAAAGATATCACTTACTTGATTTAATTATAAAAGCCTATTATTTGCCTATACACTATATATAACCGTAAGATTTCATATGTTTTTGCTCACTTTTTTGATAAATTTTAATTTCTTTACAAGTTGTTTACAATTCATTGATTAAAAACTGAATTTTATAACGATAGTAATCATAAAAAATATTAAAAATAGAATTTTATCTCTAATAATATAAGCAACAAAAATATGTATTAAAAAATAATTATGCTATAATTTAAATAAATCAAAAGTAATTTTAAAGCAGGTCAGGCTTAAATATTTTTGAAAACATATTATTTAGAGTTAAATTCTATTAATGGGGTATTATGGAAGAAGAAAATTATATTAATTTATTCAAACGCTATACTCAGTGGGATATTGATCTAAGAGACTCTATAATTGCACATGAAAATCTCTCAAAAAAACTCGAAGAAGAAACAGCTAATTTTGCAAATTATATATCTTATAGATTAGGAATATCTATTAATGAAGCTTACAATTTTTTTAGTCTATCTGATGGAAACTTTTATTATAAGAAAAATAGTTATCCATATTTTTCAATTAATAAAGATGACGATTTAAGAAAACACTATAGCTCTTTTTATAATGTGTTCAAATCACAAGAAGATAACTATAACAAAGGATACGATGTTTTATATTTAATCATTAACAATTTCTGGACTTCATCTCGCATGGGAATTGGTTTAATAATGAAAAATGTTAATTATGTCGATGCTAAAATTGAAAAAGTAATTAATGGCAAAGTTGTTTATAATTACGACATGGTTACAGAAGACGGAACAATTACAATGCGTGGGTACTATGCAAATATTATTCGTTCTAAGTACGCACATTTATATGAAAAAGAACAAAAACAATGTGAAAAAGCATATAAGTGGAAACAACAAATGGAATCATTAAAAGAAATTGAATTCATACCACTTGGAAAAACTGTACTTAACTATTTACGTAACGATGAAATAGAACTCTATAATACACTTAAAAATGATTCTAATATTTCTAATAAAGATGACATACTTAAGAGAGTATTTAAAGAATTGGATCTCAATCCAGATACTGGATTCAAGATATTAAAATGAGAATAAGGAAATGAAAGTATTAAAAGAAGGTAAAGGTATTAAATGTAAGTGCCCAAGCTGTAATGCAAAATTGGAAATTGATGTCACTGATATCAATCCATATGCATATTCAGGAAATTCAATCGAATTTGAAGGATATGTTTTATGTCCAAGTTGTGGCCAACAAATTCCACTTGAAAAAGGAATATTTACAGGCGCTTGGAAAGTTAAGAAGTAAATAACACATATATTTAAAACATAAATAATAGGCAGAAACACAGTGTTTATCACTGCTTTCTGCCTTTTTAATTTGTTATCAATATGTTAAAGATAAATAATTATAGCTTTGTTCATTTAATTGATTTTTAAATAAATACAATTATAAAACAATTGATAATGTAAATATCTTAACTAAATTAACTTCATCTTTAACTTCTAAAAGGAATAATAAAGAGTAGTTTTTATAAAAAGTGAGTTAGCACTACGCTAACTCATTTTTTAAATACTTACTTATATTTTCCATATTTAAATAATCTTCTACTTTACCATCAATAATTAGTTCAGCATCTACTCTATTTCTAGTTTGTCCTAAGTTAATAACAACAAGGTGTTTACCTCTAAAGAAATCAATAAACGAAGCAGCAGGATAAACACTTAAAGAAGTACCTATAACAATAAGAGTATCGCAAGAGCTTATAGCTCTAATTGTATTAGTAATATCTTCTTCATTTAAACTTTCTTCATATAAAACTACATCAGGTTTAATAATACCACCACAAGAGCAATATGGAATAGGAGTAAAATTCATATCTTTTATATCGTAAAACTTATGACATTTCATACAGTGATTTCTATGAATACTTCCATGTAATTCTATAACCTTTTTAGATCCAGCTTTTTGATGTAACCCATCAATATTCTGGGTAACAACTGCTTCAACTTTACCAACTTTTTCCAAATAAGCTATAGCTTTATGACATTCATTTTCATTAGCATCTAAAAATACCAAGTGTTTGAGGTAAAAATCAAAAAATTCTTTAGTATGTTCTAAAAAGAAATGATGTGAAATCATTTCTTCTGGAGCATATTTATATATACCATGTTCACCTCTAAAATCAGGAATGCCTGAACTAACTGAAACGCCAGCACCAGAAAAGAAAACAATTCTTTTACTATCGTTTATAATCTCATATAGTTTTTTTATTTCTTCTTCCATATTTATTCTCCAAAAGATATAGTTTAAATAACTAATATCTATTGTTTACAATAATAAATATATCATATGAAAATAAAAAATAATTTATATAAGTTGTAAGAAAATATTAAATTTTAAAGTAAAATAGTCTCTTATATTAATAGAAATAGTAAAGAAAACATATACTATTTATAATCATTAAAACAAAAAATATGTTTTAATGATTGATTATTCTAAATTTATTTGATATAATTATGCGCGCAAGGAGAGCAATTTTATGTTAGAGTTATTAAAGGTAAAAGCAAGTGGTTTTAAATTGTTAGAAGATAACTTTGAATTGGATTTTACAACAAGAACAAGAGTATACCAAAAAGATAAACTAAGTGAAATTGAAGAAATAGATAAAGGATTAAATACTTTTAGAAGTATTGCTTTTGTTGGTGGAAACTCATCAGGAAAATCAACTGCACTTTCTTTAGTTCTTAAAACTTTATTATTCTTACAAACAGGTAGATGGGAATTTATTCCACGTGAATTCAAAAAAGATAGTATAGATTTAAATATAGTTTTTTATTTAGAAGGATTCTTATATAACTATAGTTGCACATTTAATAAAATTGAAATAGATAAACTTTCAATAGCAAATATCTATTCTCCAATTACTAATGAGAAATTAATAAAGCTAGAATACAATAAAGCACGAGGAATAGTAAATTTAGACTTATTAAATACTAATGGTGTTGATGAAAGTGAAATACTAAAATCATCATTATTAGATACTTCAGCAATTGCCAAAATTACTGGAGATAAAATAAGCGTTGATGAATTTAGCAATAACAATATTGTTAACTTTGATGGAAATATTGTTAGAAATACTTTTTTTGCTAGCTTAAATAGCTGTGATAAAGAATTAGTTTCATCCATCATAAAACTACTTGATGAAAGTATTGAATATATAATTTGTGATAATTCTGATTTAGTTAAATTTAAAAGAATAAATGAAAAAGAAATAATTATTTCTAAACTTGAATTGTTATCTATTTTATCTTCAGGAACATTCAGAGGCGTAGAATTATATGTAAGAAGTATAAACGCTTTAAAATACGGAAAAGTATTTATTGTTGATGAAATAGAAAATTGTTTTCACAAAAATTTATTTAAGAATTTATTATTTATATTTAACAGTAAAAATATAAATTCAAAAGGTGCTAAACTTATTTTTAGTACGCACTATACAGAAATATTAGATTCTCTAAGCAGAAGAGATAATATATTTATTACTCATAAAGAAAATGGATATGTTAACGTTAAAAATTTATATTCTGATTACGATGTAAGAACTGAATTATCAAAGAGCAATCAGTTTGATAACAATGTATTTAACACATCATTTAACTATGAACAATTATTAAATGTTAAGGAATTGATTATTAATGACTTACATACTAATAATGACTGAGGGAAATAGCGAGTTAGCATTTCTTAATGTCATCTTAGAAAAAGGCCTATTAAAATTTGATAAAAAAGAATTACTAACTGGCGAGATTAAACAATGTCGTAAAATTGAAGGAGAAGTTTTGGATAACATTTTAATGTTAAGTCCAAACGATAATGTCACTATTTATAGAGTAGGGGATAAACTTTCTGATACTTTAAAAACTCCTAAAATTGTATTGCCACAAAAAATAAAAGCCAAATATGATATATGTACTTTACCAGAATTTGAAATATTATTTATTTTAAAAGAAAATTATTATGCAGAATTTTCCAAAGCTAATACTGGAATAAAAGCTAATGAATTTTATCGGAAGAAAAACAAAAAATATAAAAAACAATCTGAGTTTATAACTGATTATTTTTCAAAAATGTCAAATGATGAGATAATAGAATTAATTAATATATATATTTCTAAACGTGGAAAAGTACATCAAAAGAATCAACTAACTTTAAAAGAAATAATAAAATGTTAACAAGATAACCTATAGCATATTAGGTTATCTTTTTTCTTTATATATTTTTAAATATTTAAAGAACGTTCCTCTAGACATATTTAATAATTGTTGAGCTTCTTTGTTATTAATTTCACGTTTAATATATTTATTTATAACATGTTCATAATTATTAGGTAAAACATAATTAGGTCTTCCCATATGAACTCCTTTAGCTTTAGCTATTCTAATACCTTCCGCTTGTCTTTGTTTTATATTTTCACGTTCATTCTGAGCAACAAAAGATAACACTTGTAAAACAATATCACTTATAAACTTACCAACTAAATTCTTACCTTCAACACGTGTATCTAATAAAGGCATATCAATAACCATAATATCTGCTTCAATTATTTTAGTTATCTTTTTCCACTCATCTAAAATCATATTGTAATCTCTACCAAGACGATCTATTGATTTAATAACTAATAGATCGTCTTTTTTTAGTTTCTTTAATAGTTTTTGATAATTCCTTCTTTCAAAATCTTTACCTGATTGATAATCAATAAAGATATTTTTGAATTCAATATCTTGTCTAAACATTTCTTCCATCTGTCTATCTATGTTTTGCGATGCAGTTGATACTCTAACATATGCATACTTCATGTGCTTTACCTCCGTATGCGTATATATGCTTAAAAACAAGTTATAAAGTCAAATTTCAATTATTATTGGTAGTTTATAAAGGTACACCTTATAGTACCTAGTTCATATTTAAAATTATAGCATAAATTCTCATTAAATCTTCATTTTTTAGTCAAAATTTGTCCATTTTTAGAAGTTTTTAAAGGTGTACATTTATGGCGTTAAAAGATGATGTTGAACTTTATGAATTTAAAAAAGTACAATTGCAAAAAAGTTTTGCAAAATATTTTTATGTCAACAAATTATTAATTAATGTCTACAACTTTAGCCTAGTAAAAATCGCTAGGAATTAAAGTTTATGTTTGCAAAAGATATTAATGAAACAAATGTTTTAAAAGATTATCCTGAGATTTTAGATATTCTTTTATATGACCAAACTACAAAATCAAACATTATTTGGGCAACTGACAATTATTCAAAACGTGGTCCTAAATATCAAATAAATGAGAAAATAACTCCGAATCTTATAAACTCTAAATTTAAAATTATCAAACCAAGAGTTGAGAAAAGCAAAGCAGAACAAGTAAAGAGAAGTAGAGATAATGCTGAGGTATTTACCCCTTCATGGATAATAAATAAGCAAAATAATCTTGTCGATAACGCTTGGTTTGAAAAAGAAAATGTTTTTAATATTGAAAACGAAGATAATACTTGGACATCAACTAACAAAGTTGAATTTGATGAATTACATAAATGGGAAGATTATGTCACCAATATTAGCTTAGAAATATGCTGCGGTGAAGCACCTTATATTGTCTCAAGATATGATGCAATTACAGGTAAAGAGATATTACTTAATAATAGAGTTGGATTATTAGATAGAAAACTTAGAGTAATAAACGAAAATGCTAAAAATGATGACGAATGGCTTGAATACACATTCAAGGCTCTTAAGTCGGTATATGGTTATGAATTACAAGGTGATAACCTTCTAATTGCGAGAGAAAATATTTTATTAGATTTCATTGACTACTATGTAAATAGATTTAATAAAGGACCTGATAAAGAAATCTTAACAAAAACTGCAACAATAATAAGCTGGAACATTTGGCAAATGGATGGACTTAAACTTGTTGTTCCTTTTACATGTCATAATGAAAAGAAAGAGTATTATCAGCCAGATCTTTTTGGCGAAAATGAAGAAGAAAAAGCAGAAATATGTCCTGGATGTAAAACTAATGATTCTAAAAAACATAATGGCAAAAGATGTTACGTCATGGATTGGGAAAAAAACAAAAAAATTAAGTTTGTATCTTTAATGTGGAGGAATGGTTATGTTGGATAACAAAATTAAAAATGATGCGTTGGATGCTGAAGAAAAATATAAAACAGCTGTTGAATCGGCAAGCGATTATATTGAAAACTTCGATATTTTAGAAACAATAACTAACGTTGGTAATGATGAAGTTTTCACACCTCGAAAAACATGCGACATGATATTAGATTCTCTTCCTGAAGAGGTATGGCATAATCCAAATTATAAATGGCTAAACCCTGCAACAAAAAATGGAATTTTTGAACGTGAAATTGCTATCAGATTAGATATAGGATTAAAAGACATTATTCCAGACAAAGAACAAAGAAGAAAACACATTCTTAAAAATATGATATATGCAATTGGCCTAACAAGATTTACTGCTAACGTTGCTAGAAGAACTGTTTATTATTGTTCACAAGCAAGCAGAAAATGTGATGGTATAAAAGCAGATGATGGTCACTATGTTAATGGATATGCAATAGGAAATGGAACATGGTTTGATGATGAAGAAGGAAATATAAAAACTCCGATTACTGACCATATCTTCGAAAAAGGAAATTGTATATTTTGTGGTATTTCTGAAAAGTCAAAATACAACGATCCAAGTCAGAGAGAAACATATGCCTATGAATTCATCCATTTTAATAAAAATGAAATATTAGAACATTTACAAGATAGATTTTTTGGAGGTAATAGAAATATGAAATTTGATATTATTATTGGAAATCCACCATATCAATTAAGAGTAAATGAAAGTGGAAAAGGATTAGGAGGAATTCCAATTTATAACTTGTTTGTTGAACAAGCTAAATCATTGAGCCCAAAATACTTATCAATGATAATTCCTTCAAGATGGTTTTCCGGAGGTGTAGGTCTTACCGAATTTAGATATAATATGCTAAAAGATAAACATATAAAAAAATTATGTGATTTTAGTGATTCTAGAAGCTGCTTTTCTACAGTTGATATAAATGGTGGAGTATGTTTCTTTTTGCGTGATATAACTTATAATGGTGATTGTGATTTTATAAATACAACAAATGGAATTCAAAGCAAAACTGTAAGAAAACTAGACGAATTTGAAATATTTATAAGAAGAAATGAAGCTTTATCTATTCTAAAAAAGTTTTGTCTTTTAAAGAAAAAACTTTATCTGACAATGGTGGGTGCAGTTCACAAACTCCTTATGGCTTTTTATCAAACTTTGAAGGAACAAAGAATAAAACTAAAAATGATGATTGCAGCATTTTATGTAGCAAAGGATGGAGTTTCGTTGAAAGAAATCAAATAGTCAAAAATAAAGAAACAATAGACTTATACAAACCAATGATTTCAAAATTAACTTGTGAACATGCAGGAACACCAGATAAAGCTGGAAAATATCGAGTTTTAAGTAGAACAGAAATATTAAAACCTCAACAAATTTGTTCACAATCTTATTTAATTATTTGCCCACAAAAAGAACTTATAATGGCTGAAAATGTATTAAAATATTTAAAGACTAAATTTGTTCGCTTTTTAATTCAACTAACATTAACAGGAATGAATATGTCTATTGATAATTTTAAATTTGTTCCTTGGCTTGATTTTAATAAAGAATGGAAAGATTGTGATTTATATAAAAAATATAATTTAAATAATGACGAAATCAATTTAATTGAATCTTTAATAAGGGAGATGAAGTAATATGTCAGAAATTATAATTACAAAATCTCCAGATATAAATAAGACAGATGAAATTAAATATCAAGGAAAACAAATCAGTTTTAATTTAGATGACAAAAATAATACTGATAATTCATTAATTCTTATTTATATGTATTTGTTGCCAAAATTTCAAACTCACGGAATTAAAATAGGCATGACTAAATGTAAAATAGGTGAGACATTCTGGCACGGAATCAAATCAAGAATACATGATCAGCAACATGAATTAGCTTTAACCGATGATCAATATCAGAAATATGGTCTAAATAGAGAAGTAATTTATTGGGGCATTTGCTTAGACGCTAAAAATGACTCATTTAAGGATTATGAAGTTCATAATGAAATAAAAAAAATAAACGCTGGAATTGTTGAAAAAGAGCAAGAATGGTTTACTAATGTACCAGCTGATGAACTAATTAATAATTTTAATTCATTAAGACATAAAGATGAAAATAAAAAGATTTATACACCAAGAAAAGAACAGCAAGAATGTATTGATGCCATGAGTAATTATTTTAATAAAAATCCTAAAGGACGTTTTTTATTAAATTGCAAAATGAGATTTGGCAAATCATTTACAACATATAAATACTGCGAAGATCATAATTTAGAACGAATTTTAATTCTAACTTTTATTCCAGCAGTTGAGTCATCTTGGAGAGAAGATTTAAGTCACATAAAAAAGAACTATCGATATTTTACTGATGATAATTTAAGAAGAAGTGGATTTGAACTTAATTTTGAACAAGAGCCTTATGTCTTATTCTTATCACTACAAAATTATCTTGGTAAAGAAAAAAATACAGATGTAAAAGGAAAAATAAAGCAATTACAAGATATAGATTGGGACTTAGTCATTCTTGACGAATATCACTTTGGGGCCTGGAATCAAAAAACACAAGGAACACTAAAAGTTAAAGAAGAAAAAAGTGAAGATCTTGAAAGCGAATATCAAGATAAATTAAAACAAGGAAAAGATATAATTAAGCATTTTAATATCAGAACAAGACAAACTATTTGTCTTTCAGGAACTCCTTTTAAAGCTATTGCTAGAGGTGAGTTTACTGATAACTCTTCATTTACATACTCATATTTTGATGAACAACGTAATAAATATCCAAAAAGTGAAGAAAATGATTTTACAATAATTAATCCAGATTATGAAGCTTTCCCAGATATGAAAATATTTGGATACAATATGAGTAGATTATTTGGAAATTTAACTTCTTCTGTTTTTTCAGAAGACAAATTATTAACAAAAAAATATTTTTCCTTAAATAAATTTTTTGAAACAAGACAAGAAAATAATCCTAACGAGCCATGTACTTTTATATATGAAGAAGAAATAAAGAAATGGTTAGAAATTATTAAAGGACGCTCCGTATTCGGAGATAAATTTCCATATTCGAATCCACAAATGATTAACAATAATATTCATACACTTTGGCTTATGCCAACAGTCAAGTCTTGTAAAGCAATGGAAAACTTGTTAAATGAAGATGATTATTTTTCTAGATATAAAATAATTAATCTTTCTCAAGATGAAGTTGGATCTGGTAATGATGCTTATGAATATTTAATGAATAATATTACAGCTTCTGAAAATACAAATAAATTAGGATCAATTGCAATTACTGTTAATAAATTAACTATTGGTGTTACAGTTAAAAAATGGTCTAGTGTATTCGTATTAAAAGATTTAGCTAGCCCTGAACAATATTTCCAAGCTATCTTTAGGATTCAAACACCATATGTTGAAAATAATAAAATTAAGAAAAAAGAAGGATATGTTTATGATTTTAATATCGACAGAGCTAGTGCGTTACTTTTAAAATATGCCGAACAATCAGCAAATGAGCAAACTACAAAATTGCAAATTGCAAAATTGATAGTTAAATATATGCCTATTTTTATAAATGGTGATATGTCAAATCCAATTTCCTACAAAGTATTTTATGAACTGGCGCAATTTGGCGATTCAAATGGTATTCCACTTTCTAAAAAAATAACTGACACTTCTAAAACAACAAGAATGCTTGATGAAGAAACTGTAGCTGCAATGTTAAACGACAAAGAAGTAAGTGACATTATTAAAAGAGTATTTGCTCATGCTAAATTTGGAAAGACAAAAACTAAAACAGTTCCATCCAAACCAGAAGATGGATTCGATTCAATAATAGCTAAAGAAGGAAGAAATAAAGGATACGAATTAGGTCAACAAGACTATAAAAAATATGTTGATTATGACGATTTACAAGTTCAAGCAGAATTCGAAAAAGCACTATCAAGTTATATAAATGAATATTGTCCTAAAGATTATGATCAAATAAAAGCAACATGGTACGCTAATGGATTCAAAAAAGGATATGAATCTGGTGTTAATGCACCAATAAAAAAGGAACAGTGCGGTTATGATGATGGAGTTAAATTTGTCGATGAGGTAAAAAACAAATTTGGCAACAATATAAAATATACAACTGCAACAAAAATATCTATTGATAACTTTGTCAAAAGCTTTTTAAACGACATAAATAATATTCCAAAAAAATATAGAGGTATGCTTTATAAACGATGGTATTGCGATTCATTTAGAAGAGCTATTAAAAATAATCTTAATCCTATAAAAGAGATTAAAAATGGAGAAACAATTGAAGACGCAGATAATGTATTAAAACATATTCTTGCTAGACTATTTGAATTTTTATATATAAGTGTTTATAGAGAAACAACATTTATGGAAATATTTAATAACGCTGATCCGAATGTATTCTTAGAGGCAGTAGGTATAACAAAAAAAGACTTTGAAGTTCTAAACAAATATAAAGTTTTTCAGGAAGATGTTCTCAACAATTATATTCATGATTTCTTTATTAATGAATCTCTTGGATTAAAGATTGATTCACAAAGTAAAGAAGCAATAAGTCAGTACAGAAATAGTTTTGATTGGTTTGAATTTGGATTAGAAAATAATGAACAAATAGACAATAATGAAAATACTGTAAATTCAAATATTACTTCAGATAATGGAAATTCAAAAGATGAAGAAAAAATGATTGATAATCAAGTATTATTAAAAGAAAATCAAAATTCATCTGAAGACAAAACTGATTCAGAAACAAATCAACTAGAAGAAAGAATAAGAGACTTATTAAAGAAACATAAAACTTTAAAAATTAATAAAATTTCAAATTTGTTGAATGTTCC
>UMBF01059325.1_pt1 | contig 17171 bp, 12 predicted proteins | sample 1963901 | NCBI WGS metagenome assembly UMBF01 (sample SAMEA4835935, study PRJEB28245) | human gut metagenome | biome: gut microbiome; material: fecal sample | place: Denmark | collected 2008 | reverse complement strand
CTTGACCGAGCTGTTCATGAACACGGTGCAGCGGCTGCCCAAGTCCACCGGGCGGTCTGCGAACAGACCCAGTGCGGCAAACTTCTTGACGTCGTAGCCCAGCGCCTGCGCAAAGGTCTGCAAAAAGCTGCCGCAGCCGGAGGAGCAGGCCTCGTTCAGGAAGATGTTGCTGATGGCACCATCCTCGATCTTGAAGCACTTCATGTCCTGCCCGCCGATGTCAATGATGAAGTCCACGTCCGGCATAAAGTACTTGGCAGCGGTAAAATGCGCCACCGTTTCCACCAGACCGTAATCACAGCGGAAAGCGTTCTTTACCAGCTCCTCGCCGTAGCCAGTGGTGGTAACACTGGCCACCTGCAGCCCCGGATGCTCCTTATAGATCTTGAGCAGCTGCTCCCGGATGAGGGGCAGCGGGTTGCCAAGGTTGGGCTGATAGTTGGTGTACAAAATCTGGCTCTTTTCATCCACCACCACCAGCTTGACGGTGGTAGAGCCGGAGTCGATGCCGATATGCACCGGCCCGCAGTGGGCACTAAAAGCCACGCGGGGCACACTGTGAGACATGTGCCGTGCGTGGAAAGCCTCGTACTCCTCCTTGCTGGCGAACAGCGGCGGCTCGCTGGCATAGGTAGCAGTGGCGGCGTACTTGTCCAGCGCAGCGGCCACCTCGGTGAGCACAAATTCCTTGTCGGCATACAACGCAGCGCCCAGCGCCACATACAGCAGACTGTTTTCCGGGCAGGTGCCGGTCACGTTCAGCGCTTCGTCAAAGCTCTTGCGCAGCACGGTGCTGAAGGTGAGCGGGCCGCCCAGATAGAGGATATTACCCTTGATGGGGCGGCCCTGTGCCAGACCGGCGATGGTCTGGTTGACCACGGCCTTATAGATGCTGGCGGCGATATCCTCGGTGCGGGCACCCTGATTGATCAGCGGCTGCACATCGCTTTTGGCGAACACGCCGCAGCGGGAAGCGATGGTATAGGTGCGCTGCGCCTGCTCGGCAGCCTTGTTCATTTCCTCGGCGCTCATCTTCAGCAGAGTGGCCATCTGGTCGATGAAAGCACCGGTGCCGCCGGCACAGCTGCCGTTCATGCGCACCTCGGTGCCGTTGGTCAAAAACAGGATCTTGGCATCCTCGCCGCCCAGCTCAATGACACAATCAGTCTTTGGCATAAAGCGCTTGACCGCCACGCGGGTGGAGAATACCTCCTGCACAAAGGGCACACCGCAGCTGTCGGCCAAGCCCATACCGGCAGAGCCGGAGATGCTGAGCAGCGCCTTGCGGCCATGCAGATGCTCGGCATCAATGCGCCGCAGCAGCTCCTGCGCCTTTTCCAGAATATGACTATAATGTCGTTCGTATGTAGAATACAGCAGTTCATCATGCTCGCCCAGCACCACGCACTTGATGGTGGTGCTACCGATGTCAAGACCTACTCTCACCTTGTTTTTCCTCCTAAGGACAAATAACCGGAACATAACGCCCCGGCTGCTATGGCAAACAAGCCGTTTGCGGCAAAGACCCGCAACGGCAGCTCTCTCTTTTCAGTAGCCCGCATCGCGCAGCTACGCTGTTTTCAAGCGATAAAAAATCATAAAAAAGCAGCAGATGCGTTTTTGCATACACTATTATTATAATCCAATCGCGGGCGGCATTCAATCCGTATTGTCTATTTTACACGAAAAAAATAGTATTTTTTGCTCAAAAGGCTGAACTTTTTGTGAACAAGTGTCGGTTTTCCCGCAAAAAAAGCCGCCGCACAGCGCTTTGTGCAGCGGCCTTATACCGGCGGAACGATTTCGAATGGCTCCGCATACGCTTTGGCTATTTTCAGCGGAAATTCCTCTCTACGCCCCACGCGTAAAAATGTTTTTGGAGTGCTCCATTCTCCTTACCGGTTCACGAAATTCAGCACCAGAACCAGCAGCAGCATGTGCATGGGGTAAAAGGCGTAGCAGGCATACTGGAAAGGCTTGCTGTGATAGCCCTGCCGACCGCGGTACAGCCAGATGGGCACCAGTGCCAGCAGCGCCAGCCCCTGCTGGCAAAGCTCAAAGTCCATGCCGAAGAGCTGAATGGGGTACATAAGCCCGCCCAGCAGCTCCACGTTGACCCAGTACAGCGCTGCCAGCTGCCCCAGCAGACACCACCACTTGCGTCCGTGGAAAAAGTAGAAGATGAACACAGTCAGCACCCCTGCACCGTAGTAGTCCACCATGCCCAGCGTGCCCAGCACCGCGCCTGCCACCACCACAAGGGCGGATACCAGCAGGTACAGTCCTGTTTTTCGCTTTTTGCGCACCGTTTCCATCAAGTGGATGCCCAGAATGCCCAAAAGCAGCGTCCAGATGACGTTCTGGTGCACCGGGTAGAGCCATGTGCCGCCGTACATCAAATCGAAGGGCACTTCCGAAAGCAGGGCAAACAGCAGCAGACGCAGGGTGTATTTTTTCAAATCGTGGGTGTGAAAATAGCCCTCCACCGCCATAAAGGCAAAGATGGGAAAGGCCACCCGCCCGGCACAGGTCAGCCATTCCTGCGCGGGCAGCAACGTCGCCCACAGGTGGTCCATCAGCATCAGCGCCATGGCAAGGATATGAAGCGCCGCTGCGCTCAGGTCAAAGCGGGTCGCGGCAGTGGCATCGATCGGTTTGGTTGACATACACATACCTCGTCTTTGTCGAAATTTGGTCGTTCTGTCTGGAATACGAACGAGCTCCGCAAAGAATTGCAGCCCCGGTAGTTCTTTTCCCGCCGGGGCCGGCTTGCTGCTTTATTTTTTCTGCTGCGAACACCCTAGCAACAAAAAGGTAGCGCCAAGGCAGCGCCATACCACTGCCGTAGCGTGATCCCCTCCGGTAACAAAGTTCAGCGCCGCAGCAAGAAAAAACAGCAGCCCGATGAGATAAAACAGCTTACACCTTTTCATAGCTCATACCTCCGGTTTTGGTTTTCCACCGGCTATTTTGGATACGGCAAGCGCAGGGGCGGCTGTCATTTTACTCCGCGTGCAAAGGGGCGCAGAGCGCCCACCCGGCACGCAGAAAGTGTGTGCCCGCAGCAGTCTGCGGGGCAAATTCATGAAGGGTGGCTTGCCTGCCTGCCCATGGAGACGTAAGCGCAAAAGCAGGAATGCGGGAAGGAGCAAGGGACGGTTTCGGCGAAAAAGCGTCTGGCGGTGGCGGAAAAGCCGAACGCAAGATTTTTTCATAATAGCTGGCTCGTAAGGTGAGCCGTACCAAAACTTCCTTGCGGAAATGTGCAGCGTTATAGTTCATCTGCACCTGAACCGGCAGCTGTGCACCCGGCGCTTGCCGCACCCAAAATAGCCGGTGGAGCGATTATTTAGTTTTTGGCGTTTTCCAGATAGGTCTCAAATGCCTCGGCAAAGCTGGCGTTCACATCAAAGGGGACAGTGTAGTCTACCTTGGAGGTCACAAGGCAGAGGTCCAGCCGGTTGGAGGTTTCGTCTGCCTGCCGGTTCAGTTTGCTCAGCGCCGCATGGATGACCTTGCGGTCGTAGTTGATGGTGGTCACCCGCTTTACATCGCAGCAGTAGGAGATCTGGTTGCCCTCGGCGTTGAAGCGGTAGCCGGTGCCTCCGCCGGAGAGCAGCTGCTCAGAACTGCGCAGGTCGTTCATCCGTTTGAAGGTGCGGGCAATGCTCTGCCGCGCGGCATTCAGGCTGACCTCGCTGTCCATATCCATGTCCAGCGCATCCTTTGCCTTGCGGATGGCGGCAAACAGGCGGCTCTTCTCCTCCAGCAGATAGAGCATGAACCGGGCAATGTCGGTGATCTGCTCTGCATATTCGGTCTGTGCCACGTCCATAACGGTCTCGTCCTCGGCCTCGGGCATCACCTTATGGCGCAGATAGGTGTTGGCCACCTTGGTCACGTTGGCATCGCAATCCAGAATGCCCTGCGCCTCGTCCAGCAGGGACTGGAGCTTGTTCTGGTAGCGGAATGCTTCCTTCAGGTTCATAGTCGTTCCCTCCATCTTGTTTTTTCTGCTTTCAGCTTACCACAGACTGCCCGCCCGCGCAAGCTTTCCGGTAAAACAGGCAAAACGCCCGCCCCGGCATGACCGGGACGGGCGCTTTGCATTTGCTGTGACACTTATTGGGATAAGAGATTGGCATTACTCAGCCGGCCACGCGCTCGGTGCGGCCTGCCTCCAGCATATAGCGCAGGAAGCCGGTCACATCGGCAGGGTCGGTCACGGTGAGGTCAAAGCCCTTCTTGGGGGCAGTGTCCATCATCTGCAGCATGGAGCGTGCGGTAGTGTCCTTTTTCAGGTCGCAGGTCTTGCCGTTGTCCAGATGCAGCAGCACGCTGCCGTGGCTGGCAGAAAGCTGGCGCATGAAACGTTCCTTATCAAAATACTCGATACGAAGCATAGGAATGCCTCCTTGATAAAATGGTTTATGTTACACTTGCCGTCCGGTCCTCTTTGGACAGGCGGCGGGAGAATGGCAGTTTTGCCCGGCGGGGAATGCTTGCTCAGCTTGCGTTCCCGCTGTGCCGGTGCTATACTGAGCTTGGAAGCTCTGATAGGATAATACCACAAAACAATCGCTAATAATAGAATAAAACCGCATAGTATATGCAACAAAACCGGCATTGACAAAAAACATTCAAAGTATTGCGGAAAGGATTTGGTGAATATGGCATATCAGACAAGCTGTGCATCCTATACCAGCGGCCGGGTGGGGCTGTCCAGCGCTACTGCCGTGGTGGCCGATGCCGCCGGGCGGGAGCAGGCCCAGCACGGCAGCCCGCTGTTCCCTATTGCCTGCTATGCCGAGGATCTTTCCTGTTTTTCGGTGGCGTGGCACTGGCACGAGGAATTTGAGTTCATTCTGGCGGCGTTGGGGCCCATCCATGTAGATGTGAACAAGACCCGGCTGACTTTGCAGACCGGGCAGGGGGTGTTCATCAACTCCGGGGCGCTGCACGCGGTAGAGCCTGCCGAGGGCAGGGCGCTGCTGCACTCCGGCGTGTTCCAGCCACGGCTTATCGGCGGCATGGACACCGTATTCTGGCAAAAACTCATCCGCCCGCTCTTGCAGCCCGGCACACCGCCCTTCTTTTTGCTGGACGAGGCCGTACCATGGCAGCGGCAGGTACTGCTCTGCCTGCGGGAGGCGTGGAAGGGCGTGGCGGACGAGCCCTTTGACTACGAGAACCGGGTGCGCTACCACCTTACCGCTACCCTGCGGCTGCTCATTACCCAATGCGTCAGCGGCAAGGTGAAGGTATCGGAGCAGGAGCAGATCGCCTCGGAGCGGATGAAGCAGATGCTGCGCTATGTAGAGGAGCACTACGCTGAGGAGCTGACCGTGGAAAAACTGGCCGACTGCGTTGCCCTGAGCGAAAGCGCCTGTCTGCGCAGTTTCCGGCAGTTTCTGGGCATCACACCCATCCAGTACGTCAAGCAGTTCCGGGTGGCAAAAGCCGCCGAGCTGCTGCGCTCCACCCGGCTCAAGACCGGCGAGGTGGGGCTGGAATGCGGTTTTTCGGACGCGAGCTACTTTATCAAGACCTTCCGGGAGATCAAGCACTGCACCCCTCGGGAGTACCGTATCCGCTTCTGCTGAGCAAAAAGTAAAAAATGCCGGGCAGCTGCAAGCTGCCCGGCATTGCATTATAAAATTATCTTCTGCCAGCGCTCCGGCGGAATGACAGGCTCGGTGACAAAGGCCTCGGGGTTCGGGGCAAGAACATGGCGGGTGACCCGGAAAAGCCCCTCGGCGTCGCACAAAATGCATCTTGCATCGCCAAATTTTGTGTTCCGGGCTGCGCCGCAGTCCAGATACGCCTGTTCCAGCTTGACGAAATCCTCCGAGATGTGCGGCTGCTGTGCGTTGTAGTGGCGGCGCATATAGACGGTGTGCTGCGCCCCGGCTTCGTCCACCACGGTCATCTGCATGGGCTTGTCGGTCAGGCGGTTCGGCACGTTCAGTACCTCCTCCACGCTATGGATAAAGGTGTTGCGGGCGTGGGTGACCCCCAGCAGCAGCACTTTGCCGTGGGCTGCCCGCAGCCGGTCGTAGCAGCCGCCGGGAGTGCAGGGGGTGTTGGCGTCCAGCTCTCCTTCCAGATACGCAGCCGCCCCCTTGCCGTAAGCCGCCATGCTGTGGGTGGGGTGCAGCGAGCGCACCACCCCGGGGCGCTGCCGGAACAGCTCCGGCAGAATGCCCACACAGCACGGGCTGCGGCGCACATCGAACACCCGGTTTTCCTCGTTGATGAACCGCCATGTGTGGGTGGGCAGCAGCAGCAAGCCCTCCGCAAAAAACTCCATCAATGCGTCCAGAACCGTGTCTGCGCCGCCCTCCACCGGGCCGATGGACTTCATGGAGGAATGGATCAGGATGGTCTCGTTGCCTGTCAGCCCCATCGCGGCAAGGTCGTGCTTGAGGTCAGCCTTTGTGTATGCCATGTCGTTTCTCCTTTTCGGGCATTTTGTCTGTACCCAGTTTACCGCCTTTTGTGCGGCAAAGCAAGCACGCACGCAAAAAAGGCAAACACCCTGTTGTATTTGCCGGAGACGAGCCGGTATCTGCGGGGTGTGTGCCCTTGCAGCTTTTTTAGTAAAATCCTGTATACAGCATATCATCTCGCAGCGTTACCGCGAAACAAGCACAGCGCCTTGCAATTATAGCAATTTGACAGTTGTTTCCTGTTTTCTTTGTGCATTTGGTACAACAGTCACTTGATTGCGGCATTTCATCAGCACTTTTCCTGCATTACAAAATGGTATATCCGTTTTTCCGTTTCAGGAACAGCTCTCTGTGTGTACGCGAGCACTTGTATACAAGTATTCAAATAAAGTTCCGTTCCAGCATTGACATTCGGTTGCCGCAACGGTACAATGATACTAAGATCATATTTACCGGATAAATGGAGAACAACTATGGCTACATTACAGCACACTGATGAGCTCTATCATATTCTCGAGGACGAGATCTGCGCGTTGAAGATCCTGCCCGGGGAAGCGCTGAGCGAAAACCAGCTGTGCAAGCGGTTCGGCGTTTCCCGCACTCCTATCCGCAGCGTTTTGCAGCGGCTGGAGCAGAACCGCTTTGTGCAGATCATTCCCTGCAAGGGCACCATTGTTACCGCCATCGACACCGGCGTGGTGGACCAGCTCATCTTCCAGCGTGTTGCAGTGGAGGGCATGGTGTTCCGGGACTTTGTGCAGAGCTGCTCGCCCATGGAGATCCTTGCGGTAGAACACCTTTATAATATGCTGCTGGAAGCCGCTGCAGGGCGCAGCGACCCGGAGAACTTTGATTTCAACCACTTCCTCAGCTGCGACCTTGCCATGCACGAGTACTGGTTCCACAAGACCAGCAAGGAGTACCTCTGGGAGCAGATGACCCGTCCGCAGGCAGACTATTCCCGCTTTATCCGTCTGGACATCGTGGGTGCACGCAACGTGTCCAGCGTCGTCAGCGAGCACGCTGAGATGCTGCGCATCCTGCGTGAGAAGGATCTGGACGCCATCGAGCCGCTGATGCGCACCCACCTGTACGGCGGTGTGAGCCGTATGGGCAGCAAGATCTACTCGGACGAATACCGCGGCTACTTCAAGCTGCCGGAGAACAAAAAATAAAGAAGGCCGCCGCACAGGAAACTGTGCAGCGGCCTTTTTCTGGTTGCGCCAGCAGGAGTCGAACCTACGATGGGGGAGTCAAAGTCCCCTGCCTTACCGCTTGGCGATGGCGCATCATGCAAAACAGTATAGCATATTTTCCGCTGTTCCACAAGAGGTGCGCCGCATTTTTGCGGCTTTTTCTGTGCGCTGTCTGCCGCACTTGCGGCGGTTTGGGTCGGTTTTTGGGCTTTGCGGCCGGGACCCTGCGTTTTCCATATCCTTCCATGTTTTTACGAAAGGCAAGTTTTGCGGGATGCGTTTTTCAAAAAACACAGTCCGCAGGGGGCACAAGATTCATATTGCAAAGGTGAAATTTATTTTTTCCTGATTTTTCTTATTATTTTCTCAAAAGACTGTATTTTTTGTTGCGGTTCTGGTACACCGGATGTGATAAAAATAAGTTGAAGAAACTACGCCGATGTCCGGGCTGTCCCCGGGCGGGGCAGTGTCTCCATCTTTGTGAAGGAAAGCGAGGGATCTCATGAAAAAATTCCTGAAAACGCTGGTGGTCGGGCTTTGCCTGTTCACGCTGCTGTGCTGCGCACTGCCGGCTGCATTTGCCGCCGACAAAACTTCAGGGAGCAAAAAGGAAGAGAACGTGTACGCCATTGGTATGGATGCCCAGGGCGGCATCTGCTCCACCGTGGTAACCTACACGAACCTGTCCGGCAAACTGGAGAGCACGCCCGAGCAGCCTACCATGACGGGCTACACCTTTGACGGCTGGTACACTGAGCCGGTGGGCGGCAGCAAGGTGACCACCTCCACCGTGTTCACCTCCGACGCCACCATCTACGCCCACTGGACTGCCAAGGTCGGTACTTCTACCGTGCCGCAGCCCACCACCCAGCCTGCCGCCACCCAGTGGCAAAAGTATGTAGGGCCTGCACTTGTGGCCGGTGCCCTGCTTACCACCCTGCTGGTCTCCACCATGTTCTGAACACTGCTGTAAACACAATGACACCATTGAAGAAAGGGATCTTACCATGACTACTTCTACCATGAAAATGCCCGCCAGCTATTCCACCATCGAAGCCGAGGAGATGACCTATCTGGACGGCGGCGCCAGCAACGCTTATCAGTCCTTCCTGGACATCGGCAAGGTGTTCAACTACATTGCCCGCATCTTCTCCGGTGCAAGCTCCATCATCAACAACGTTAACGTCATCTACCAGTCCTTTGTATCGCTGAACAGCCTGCTGGGCAGCTTCGGCAAGTAAAAGCATCACCCCAAAGTTCAGATCCGGGAGCCGCGCTTTTTTCGAAAAGTGCGGCTCCCGTTTTTCGTACACGCTGTAATTCAGTGCATTACTGCGCAGAACTTCACGTTCCAGAATTGTGAACAACCTTTTTAAGTTTTTTGGGGGTCAGTGGCCGTTTTTTGGGCTTTTTCTATATAAAAAGCAAAAAAATGCGATATTTTTTTGGCTTTATCTCTTGATTTTGTGTCTGATTTGTTATATTGTTGTTACATGGAATGTGCTAAAATAAGATAGTTTATAAAAGGTCGCTCCAGCTGCGCAAGTTGCGTGGCAACAAGTGAGTTTTCAGGCATTTTCTTTAAGTTTTTTCGGTATTTTCGAAAAAAATTTCGTTATCTTTACATTCGGGAGTTTGTACGCAAATGGCAGATCGTGAACTGCGGCGGATGCACCGCGCTGAACTGATAGAGATCATCTATGCGCTGAAGCAGAGCGAGGACCAGCTCAAGGCGCAGAACGCCGCGCTTACCGCGCAGCTGCAGGACCGGCAGCTGCGGCTGGAAAGCGCCGGTTCCATCGCGCAGGCCGCGCTGGAGCTGAACAACGTGTTCGCCGCCGCGCAGGCCGCCGCCGATGACTATCTGCACTCGGTGCAGGCCAGTCTTGCGGACACCAACGCCACCGCCGCCAATACCCTTTCGCAGGCGCGCAGCGAGGCCAAACGCATTCTGGAGCAGGCACAGGCAGACGCCGACAGCCTGAAAGCGCAGGCGCAGCAGGAATGCGACGCCATGACCGCCGCCGCCGCGCAAAAACGCACCCAGACCGAGGCCGACTGCAAGGCCATGGTAGAGCGCGCCGAGCAGGAGGTGCAGCAGCGCTGGCAGGCATTTGACCACAAGGCCAACGAGCTGCTGGACCAATACCGCAGCACCGACGGCCTGCCTTCGGAGGAAACATGAAAAAACGCGATATCCGGTTCGCTTCCATCCCTTCCACCGAGGAAGTGGCCGCAGAACGTGAGCGTCTTGCGTACCAGAACCGCTACCAGCGGGTGCTGCGCAGTACGATCTATATTCTGGTGGTGGTAGCCGCAGTAGCTGTGCTGCTGGCTACGCTGTTTCTGCCGGTGCTTCAGGTCTCCGGCGACAGCATGTACCCTACATTAAATGATAAAGACATTATCCTGCTGGTAAAATCCAACCACATTGAAAACGGCGAGCTGTGCGGGTTTTACTGGCAGAACAAGCTGCTGCTCAAGCGCATCATCGGGCAGCCCGGTGATGTGATCGATATGGACGTGAACGGCGTAGTCTCGGTAAACGGCGTGGCGCTGGACGAACCCTATGTGGACGCGCTGACCGTGGGCGAATGCGACATCCGGTTCCCCTATCAGGTGCCGGAAAACCGCTACTTCGTGCTGGGCGACCACCGTGCCACCTCCATCGACAGCCGCAGCAGCGTGATAGGCTGCGTTGAAAAAAGCCAGATCGTGGGCAGGGTTTTTCTAAGGGTATGGCCCTTGTCCAGCTTCTCGTTGATCCATTGACCCCGGGAGGAGGTATTTCGTTATGAACGACATTCTTAAAACGTACATGGAGCGGTTCCGTGAGAACCGGCACACCCTGCGGCGCTACACCGCATTTGTGCTGGCACTTGCCATGATCACCACCCTGTTCGTCAACTGGCAGCTGCATGGCGTGGGCATCTCGATGACCGCGCAGTACCAGTGCGGCGAGGAGGAGCACACCCACACCGCAGATTGCTACACCAAGGTGCTCACCTGCGGTTACGAGGAAGGTGAGCTTGAAAACGCGGACGAGGTGGCCGCCGCTGCTGCTGCGACCAGCCAGCCCACCGTTGAGGCTGAGCCCGCGCCGCTGGCACTGGAGCCGCAGATCGAGTTTGTGCCCCACGAGCACACCGAGGACTGCTACACCGAGGTGCAGACCCTGACCTGCATGGAGGAAGAGCACGTCCACGGTGACGACTGCTTCGACCCCGAGGATGGCAGCCTGATCTGCGACAAATTTGAGCATACCCACGACGAAAGTTGCTATACCACCGAGTACGAGCTGACCTGTGGACTGGAAGAGGGCGAGCTTGTGGAGCAGGTGGTGGAGCCCACCCAGAGCGCCGAGCTGGCGGCTATGGCTGTGGCCGAGCCTGTGGCACTGGAGCCGACGGTGGACACCGTGGAGCCCATCTACCACCACCACACCGACGCCTGCTACGAGGAAGTGCTTACCTGCCCCCTGCCGGAGCATCACCACACCGTAGCCTGCCTGAGCGACACCTCCGCCGACGTTGAGACCCCCGAGGAGTGGCAGGCCGCCAACGCCGAGGCCGTGATGACCGGCAACTGGGACGAGGACCTGCTCAGCGTGGCAAAGACCCAGCTGGGCTACGAGCAGAGCGAGAAAAACTTCGAGATCGACCCCGCAGACGGCGTGACCCTGCGCTACTACTCCCGCTACGGCCAGTCTTACGGCAACCCCTACGGCGAGTGGGACGTAATGTTCCTCTCCTACTGCCTGAAGTACGCCGGTATCCCCCAGAGCGCCATCCCGCAGGAGGCCAGCGTGCTTTCCCTGCGCAGCTCCATGAGCGACATGGACTGGCTGCTGGACGGCGAGGACGGCAGCGCCGCCAATGTGGGCGACATCGTTATTTATAATAAGTACGTCACCCGCACCGTGGCTGTGGACAGCAGCGCCGATAGTGCAGCGGACGGTCTGGACGACCTGTTCAGCATGGACGCTGAGGGTGAGAACGGCGCAGAGCTTGAAACTTCCGGCGCTGCTGCGCTGGATACCGCCCCTGCCGCCGAGGACGCCCCCGCTGCCGACAGCGTGATCACCCCCGATCTCCCCGATACCGCCAACCCGGAGCAGCCCGCCGCAAAGCCGGTGGACAGCACCGGCATCTCTGCATCCGGCGCGGACACCCTTATCCCCAGCGTGGTGTCCCCCGCTGCCGAGCCGCAAACCACTACCGTGACTGACGCTCAGCCCGTGGAGACCGTGGGCATCGTGAGCGAGGCGGACGAGAACACCCTGACCGTCATCTCCGGCGACGTGGACGGCAAGGTGGCCGAGGTCACCCTTTCCAACGCCGAGGTTCTGGCCGTGGTGGATGTTGCCGCCGCCCAGTACGCCGACACCTACGGCGGCCAGCTGCCCACCATCTCCGCCAGCCGTCCGAACCGCGTGCCCACACTGATGACGACGGAAGAACCGACCTATTATGACTACTTTGATGAAACGCCCGCGGATAAGAATAAGGGTGGCATTACCGGAACTACTGTTACTGTAAATGGCGATACTGTTACCGGCAACGTTAACTTGCAAAACAACGCTAAGATCAAGCTGGACTATGACTTCTATATTCCCGCTGATGTGCTGGATCTTACAACCGGAAAAGACACTTTGACCTATCACCTTCCTGACGGAGTAGTGCCTGAAGACAGTGCCACTTATGATCTTGATGATGGTGTGGGCACGATGACCGTTGCGAAAGACGGCACGATCACCCTGAAGTTCAATAATAAGTTTGCGCCGCACCAGCCTTTTACCGGTCATTTCACCCTGAGCGCCAAGGTAAAAACCGACAAAATCGGAGATGGCGGCACGATCACCTTCCCCGGCAGCTCTGCCTCTATTACCGTTCATAATCCTACTAACATCAGCATTGATAAAAAAGGCACCTATGATGAAAAAGACGGTAAACGCATCCTTCATTATACGGTCACGGTAAGTTCCACTGACGGTTGGAACCAAAAGGTCGACATTGACGACAAACTGGACAACACCGGTGATGTCACCGGTAAGTATGTGCGTAGCTCCATTAAGCTTACCGACAAAGATGGCAAAGAAATCTCTCTTGATGGGTATCTGACATGGAGCGAAACCGAGCAGAGTTTTTCCATCAAAGACCTTCCCGAAATGAATAAAAAGGACAAATACATCCTGACCTATGATGTTGAGTTGTCCGGTTCGTATGGTGGCTCTGGTTCCGGCAGTTTCCATAACTATGCAGAGACAAACAACGAACAAAAGACCGACCCGTGGACATGGCACAGTAACTACATTGAAAAACACGGCAGCTATAATAACGAGGACGGTTATATGTACTGGACCGTCACTCTGTCTAACTACTATGGCGGCAACCTGAAAAACTATAAGGTCGAGGACGCTCTCCAAACCAATGGCGCAACCATTGTGGGAGACGTTACCATTACCGAAAAGAGCAAAGACGGCACTGTTTCTCCGTTTGGTACCATTAATGGTGTTGATGGCAAGGATAAATTCGACTATACGTTTACCAAGGATGCCACTGGCACTGAATACACCTTCTACTATAAGACCACTGTTCCGGATGGCGTTAAAACGGTTAAAAACAAATCCACCGTTGATACCGGCAAGGAAAAGTATGAGGCAACCGCAGAGCCCGGCATTACAGACCGCAGTTGGAGTACTTCTAAATCCACCGCCGGTTCTCTGACCGAAACCTCCACTCCTAATCTGCTTAAAGCACCGTGGAAGATCGAAGTTGTTGTGCCGAACAAGTGGGAAAGCTACGGTATTCTGGACAAAATCTACTCTCCCAAAGACCTTGATGGCATCCACTACGGCATAGCATCCGAGCTTCAATCTGATCTTGAGAATCATCTCACCTTCACACTGGTAGATAATACCACGATGACCTATGCTCAAGCTATTGCGGCAGGCATTCAGATCGAGATCAAGTACGCCGACATTCAGGACGGTTTTGATAAAGAAACCGGCGAAATGTCAAGTAAAGCAAAAGAGATCTCGTCCACCGACAGTACTACTCCTGTTCGTTCGTTCTACATCAATCTGACCAAAACAGACAGCTACAAGGGACAAAACATCAAAAAGCTGACCATTGACAGCTACTCTACCTATGTAGATGTGAGCAAGGTTGAGTCCGGAAACGAGATCACAATTAAAAATAAAGCCAATAATGCAGAGGCGAAATACACCTATACCAAGCCCAAGGAACATACCAACTTTGAAAAGGGCGTGTCTGAGCGTGAAGCTTCTCAATGGGATGCTGGTAATTTCACAGACAAACTTGAGGATGTTGACTATAAGGAGAGCGGACGGACTCTCTACTATCAGCTCACCCTCGACACCTCTGACCTGACTGAATTTACAGATAATGTCTACACTATTACCGATAAGCTGCCTGCCGGTCTGAAGTATGTGGAAGGCTCTGCACAGGGCGCATTCCGCCGACCGTCTGACGGTGCCGCTTACTATAATTTTTATCGTGACCACGATCCATGGTTTAAGAATGACGGCATAGCGGAGTTTTCGTTCGAGAATGCCGCCCATCTTGATAAGTTCTTTGCGGTCAACGCAACCACCTACTCCAGTACCGAGGGACAGACCCTTACGTTCGAAATCAGGAATCTGTTGTCCCTGAACAATAATAAGGAGCGTAATTACTTTAAGGAGAGCAGCGGTTTCTATATCCGGTACGCGGTAGAGGTCGACACTGATCTGTGGAAAAACTGGAATGGTACCGGTATAGAAAACAACTCTAAGGACGAGCGCACCTACATCAATACCGCCCACTGGGGAGACCTTGACGCCAAAGCTGAGGTGACCCTAAAGCGCAAGGTTAAAAACCTGGAAAAAGATGTTGAGCAGCTGACAGACAGCAATGGCCACAAGATCGGCAGCGCCGCATACACCATTAAGATCAACCCCGGCGCAAAAGACCTTGTCCCGAACAGTGACACCGTTACCCTGACGGATACCCTTACCGTTCAGCAGGGCTATACCGCTGAATTGGATCTGAGCTCTGTTCAGCTGTATGATGCCGCAGACACTACCTTTAGCAATCCCCTGTCCCGCAACGAATACACCTTCCATTATACCAGCCATGTGGATGCAGCCAGCGTCAACACCTACACCATGGAGCTTACTGTTCCCGACCAGCGCGCACTGGTGTTGAAGTACACCTATAAGACCAACGCCGATGTTGAAGATAAAGTAAAGTTGGACAACACGGCACTTTTGAACGGAAAATGGGAAGCAGACAGCAATCAGACCTTGCAAGATATAAAGGCCGGTGGCTATGTCTCGCAGACCAAGCTGGTTGTGCACAAGGTAGACAGCTCTAATCAGGCCAACGGTCTGGAGGGTGCAAAGTTCAGCTTGTATTGGCTTGACAAAACAACCGGAAAATGGGAAACTACCGAGAAGCAAAACTATACAAGTGACGAAAACGGTCAGTTTACCATTTGGCTCGGTCATGAAGAACTTCATGCGGATGTCGACACCCTTTACAAGCTTGTAGAGGAAGCGGCTCCCGATGGCTACCGCAAGACCAGCAAACCGTACTACTTCATCTTCGCTGCTCAAGATGAAACGGATGCTGAAGCCTACAACAAGGCGGTGAACGGTAGAACCACTGATGCTAGCGAAAATACGCTGCCGTCGCTGACAGACAGCAACCTGATGATCTGCATCTACAACGAGCAGAGCGACCTTTATATCTCCAACGAGCGCAGCAAGCTGATCATTCAGAAGTTCTGGACGAACCAGTATAACGAACAGACTGAGCCCAAGGAAGAATCTGTTACTGTTGATCTGTACAAGTACAAAAAGGATACTGACCGTGCAAATGGTGAAAAGGTAACGTCCATCACCTTGAACAACGGCAACAGCTGGACAGCCACCTACAATGATCTGGACGAAGGCTACCTCTACTACATTAAGGAAGCTTCTACCGACAACAAGTATGAGGTGACCTACAGCAGCAGCAACGAGACCGGTGTGGAAAACGGCGGCGTGCTTACCCTTACCAATAAGGAGAAGCCGGAAACCCCCGGTTACGAGCTCCCCTCTACCGGCGGCACCGGTACACTCCCGTACACAGCCGTGGGCGGCACAATGATGCTGACCGCGCTGGCATATAGTTTTATCCACCGCAAGCGCAGACACGAAGGGAGGGCAGATGACTAAGCTGCACTTCCCCCAGCTGGACGCCCGAGGCTGAGCCCCCGCCCGCCCAGTGCAAAGTTTACGCGATAGACCGAACAAAACGACACCCCTATCCCCCCTGTGCAAAACGCAGGGGGCGGCAAGGGGCAGAAAAGAAAGGGGCTTTTTCCATGAAAAAAGCAATGAAGAAACTCATGGCTGCACTGCTGGCAGTTGCTATGGTTTGCGCCATGGCCATCCCGGCGTTTGCAGATGATGGTAGCACTACTGCTGCCGCGGCCACTGGTACTGGCAGCATTACCATCCAAAACGCTGTTCCGAACCAGACTTATAAGATTTACCGTATTCTGAAACTGGAGTACCACGCAGGTACTAGTTCCTATCTTTATACGGTCACTCCCGAATGGAAGAACTTTGTCAAAGCGCATTCTACTGACTTGGACTTGAATGAAAGCACTGGTGTTGTCACATGGAAAAACGCTGATAAATCCAATGACAGTTCTGTTATTCAGAATCTTGCAAATGATGCAGGCACTTATGCTAAAGATCCCGCCATCACTGCAGTAGACACTAAGCTGGCTGGAGCTGTTACTATTGAATTTACCAATCTGCCCCTCGGCTGGTATCTGGTGGTTTCTGATCTGGACAATGGCGCTATCTGCTCCATTGGTACTACCGCCCCGAACGCAGTAATCAAAGAGAAGAACAGCAAGCCCACTATCGAGAAGGAAGTTTACGAAGGCAGTAATTCTGGCTACAGCAATGATGCCGGCATTGGTGACACGGTGAATTTCCACACCAATATTTATGTGACCGATGGTAATCCCACCAACTACATTCTGCACGATACCATGACCAAAGGGTTGAAATTCGATTCTACGTCTGTTAAGGTCTATCTCCACCGTGATCGTGCCGGTTCCGAAAACAAGTTCAGCGCTTATCTCACCGCCGATACCGATTATGAGCTGGTAACTTCTACTTCTGATAAATGCACCTTTGAGATTAAGTTCCTCAAGCCGCTGATGCCTTACGATTCCATCCAAGTGACCTACAGTGCCACTGTTACCGCTGATGCAGTGATTGGCACTAAGGGCAACGACAACGATACCGTTCTGGAATACGGCAACAAAGTCAAAACCGAGCACTCCAGCACCAAGACCTACGTCTGGGAAATGGGCGTACACAAGTTTACCAAAATCAACAATGTGGACACCCCGCTGGAAAATGCTGAGTTCCAGCTGTACAAGAAGGACGGCGAAAACAAGCAGTACGCAAAGTTCGCCGAAACCGGCACTAACACCAGCATTTACAAGCTGACCGGCTGGA
>UMBF01006932.1_pt1 | contig 17551 bp, 15 predicted proteins | sample 1963901 | NCBI WGS metagenome assembly UMBF01 (sample SAMEA4835935, study PRJEB28245) | human gut metagenome | biome: gut microbiome; material: fecal sample | place: Denmark | collected 2008 | reverse complement strand
CGCCGATGTGTTCATCGGCGTGTCCGCTCCCGGCGTGGTCACCACCGATATGGTACGTACTATGGCTAAAGACGCCATTCTTTTTGCCTGCGCCAACCCCACTCCGGAGATCTTTCCGGATGATGCCAAGGCCGGCGGTGCGGCGGTGGTTGCCACCGGCCGCAGCGACTATCCCAACCAGATCAACAACGTTCTGGCCTTCCCAGGCATCTTCCGGGGTGCGCTGGATGCCCGGGCCAGTGACATCAACGACGCCATGAAGATCGCCGCTGCCCATGCTCTGGCGGATCTGGTGGGAGACGATCTTTCGGCAGACTATATCATTCCCGCCGCCTTTGACCCCCGGGTACGGGACGCCGTGGCCTCTGCCGTGGAGCAGGCCGCCCGGAACTCTGGTGTGGCCAGGGTCTGACACAGTTCGCGCCAGCCAACGAGACAAGTACATTTCCAAAAACACCGCCGGACAGCCCGAAGATTTCGTCTGTCCGGCGGTGTTTCTCATCGCTTGCTCATGTGCAGCCGCATCAGCAGTGACCGGGTGATGGTGGCCGCCAGCATGGCGCCTACCGAAAGGGCGGCGGCAAAACCGATGGTATGGAGTAGCGTGGAGAGGAACAGGTCCGACTCCCCCGCCACACAATAGCGCATCGTGTCATAAATACCGGCCCCAGGCACCAGCGGCAACAGCGCCACCTGTAAATACCCCGTCACCGGGCAGCGGCGCAGGCGGGCCATCAGTTCCGAGAAGGCGCTGATGACCATCGCCGCCAGAAACGCTGCGCCAATATCCGTTCCCGTCAATGCAAGGGCTTCCAGATATGTCATCCAGCCCAGCGCCGCGCCGAAACCACAGATCAAAATCCCCCAGCCCTGGATGTTGAAGACCGAGCCGAAGCACACACAGGCCAGGAAAGCCCATACACAGGCCGCCCAGGTGCTGGCCGTCTGCATCCCGTCATTGTACACCTGGCCGATTACCAGCGGCAGCACCGTGCCCAGGGCGATGGCCGTGGCCACCAGGATGGCCTCCGCCGTACGATTGAGCCCGGAGATCAGATCTCCCGCCATGATCTCCCGCATGGCGTTGGTCAGTGCCATGCCGGGCACCAGCGGCATCAGTGCGCCGATAGTAGCAGCCCAGAGGCTGACGCCGATCCCCCCATGCACCAGCAGCAGCGCCGTAAACGATGCCGCTCCGGAGCTGATGACCGTGCGGAAAAAGACATTGGACCCCAGCGCTGACCGGGCAAAGCCCAATAAGCACAGGCCTTCCGCCAGACCTGCAAACGCTGCGCACAATCCGTCCCGGGCTGAACCTCCGAAAAACAAAGAGAAAAAGCAGGAGGCCAGCATATACCCCAGCAACAGCACTGCTGCAGCGGGAAACTGCCGGCGGTGGGTCTCCAATTTTTCTACCTGTTCCAGCGCCTCCTCCAGAGGCGGCACCTCCCGGCACAGCTGCCGGCACAGGTCGTTGCACTGCTCCAGCAGTTCGATATCCGTTCCGTGAGCCGGGATTCGGTACATCTGGGTGATGGGCTGGCCCTCCGGTGCGGTAACGCTCACGATCAGGCAGTTGGGAATGGCAAAGACCTGTGCCTGCGCTCCATAGGCAGAGAGCAGCCGGCTGACTGACTCCTCCACCCGGTAGATCTCCGCGCCGCTCTCCATCAGCTTGCGCCCCATGCTGGTTCCCAAATTCATAAGCTGATTATAATTCATCTCTCATGGCCGGGATTCCCCGGCCCTCCTTTTCCTGTTTGCGGCCGCACAGCGGCCCTCTGCTATTTTGGATAGCATTCCCGTTTCTGTCAATCCCCCTTCGAAAAAATCTTTTGCAGCTGTATTTTCCCTCACAGTGCAAAAAAAAGTTGAAATTCTCCGGCACTTGGTATATCATAGGATGGCATATGCAACTTACACACTATATTTTGTGTGCTAGGATGCTATCAATACAAAATCTGCTACATATGATATGTGAAAGTTTACGAGAGGTTGGGTTGGAGATCATGAAAGTCATCAAGCGAAACGGGACGGAAGTTCTTTTCGATCTCGAAAAAATCATTGCCGCCATCACGAAGGCCAATGATTCCGTGGAGGAGAACGCCCGCATGACACCGATGCAGATTCAGCGCATCGCGGAATTTGTGGAGCTGAGCTGTCTGAAAATGAATCGCTCCCCCTCGGTGGAAGAGATCCAGGACCTGGTGGAGTACCAGATCATGGCCCATGGGGCATATGAGGTGGCCAAAAATTACGTCACCTACCGCTACACCCGTTCCCTGGTCCGCCGGAGCAATACCACCGACGAGAAGATCCTCAGCCTCATCGAGTGCTGCAATGAGGAGGCCAAGCAGGAGAACTCCAACAAGAACCCCGTGGTAAACTCCACCCAGCGGGACTACATGGCCGGCGAGGTCTCCCGGGACCTGAGCGAGCGGCTGCTGCTCCCCCCGGACATCGTGGAGGCCCACAAGGAGGGCATCATCCACTTCCATGACTCCGACTACTACGCCCAGCACATGCACAACTGCGACCTGGTGAACCTGGAGGACATGCTGCAAAACGGCACTGTCATCACCGGTACCCTCATTGAGCGCCCCCACAGCTTCTCCACCGCCTGCAACATCGCCACCCAGATCATCGCGCAGGTGGCCTCCAACCAGTACGGCGGGCAGTCCATCTCCCTGGCCCATCTGGCCCCCTTTGTGGACGTGAGCCGGAAGAAGATCCGCAAGATCGTGGAGCAGGAGATGGCCACCCTGGGCATCCAGCCGTCGGAGGAGAAAATCCGGGAGCTGGTGGAGACCCGCCTGCGGGACGAGGTGCGCCGGGGCGTCCAGACCATCCAGTACCAGGTGCTGACGCTTTTGACCACCAACGGACAGGCGCCGTTTGTGACGGTGTTCATGTACCTGGGTGAGGCCAAGAACGACCAGGAGCGCAAGGACCTGGCCCTGATCATCGAGGAGACGCTGGAACAGCGCTATCAGGGCGTCAAGAATGAGGACGGCGTGTGGATCACCCCTGCCTTCCCCAAGCTCATCTACGTGCTGGAGGAGGACAACATTCACGAGGACTCCCCCTACTACTATCTGACCAAGCTGGCCGCCAAGTGTACCGCCCGGCGTATGGTGCCCGACTACATCTCCGCCAAGAAGATGAAGGAGCTCAAGGGCGACGTGTACACCTGCATGGGCTGTCGTTCCTTCCTGACGCCGGACCGGTTCACTGACGCAGGCGTCGGCAACATTGCCAATGCCGGCAACTACGAGCCCGGCAAGCACAAATACTACGGCCGGTTCAACCAGGGCGTGGTGACGATCAACCTCCCCGACGTGGCCCTTTCCTCCGGCGGAGATCTGGAGAAGTTCTGGAGTATTTTTGACGAGCGGCTGGAGCTGTGCCACCGGGCGCTGATGTGCCGCCATGAACGGCTCAAGGGAACTCTCTCCGATGTTGCCCCCATTTTGTGGCAGTATGGAGCCTGTGCTCGGCTGAAAAAGGGCGAGCCGATCGACGAGCTGCTCTACCACGGCTACTCCACCATCTCCCTGGGTTACGCAGGTCTTTATGAGTGCGTCAAGTACATGACCGGCAAGAGCCACACGGACCCCGAGGCCACGCCCTTTGCCCTTTCCATCATGCAGCACATGAACGACGCCTGCAAGAAGTGGAAAGAGGAAAGCGACATCGACTTCTCCCTCTACGGCACGCCCCTGGAGTCCACTACCTATAAGTTTGCCAAGTGCCTCCAGCGTCGCTTCGGCATCATTGAGGGCATCACCGATAAAGGCTATATCACCAACAGCTACCATGTCCACGTCACCGAGGAAATCAACGCCTTTGACAAGCTCAAGTTTGAGGCCCAGTTCCAGCACCTCTCCCCCGGCGGCGCCATCAGCTACGTGGAAGTGCCGGACATGCAGAACAATCTGGAGGCGGTGCTCCAGGTGATGAAGTTCATCTACGACAACATCATCTATGCCGAGCTCAACACCAAAAGCGATTACTGCCAGGTGTGCGGCTGGGACGGCGAGATCCAGATCGTGGAGGAAAACGGGAAGCTCATCTGGAAATGCCCCAAGTGCGGCAACACCGATCAGGACAAGATGAATGTGGCCCGGCGGACCTGCGGCTACATCGGCACGCAGTTCTGGAACCAGGGCCGCACCCAGGAGATCCGGGACCGGGTGCTGCACCTGTAAACTCCATTCGTTCCCAAAACGGCCCCCGTCCTCGCGGCGGGGGCTTTTTGACAGGAGGCCATGATGTATTACGGAGAGATCAAAAACTGTGACATCGCCAACGGAGAAGGCGTCCGGGTGACCCTCTTCGTCTCCGGCTGCACCAACCACTGCAAAAACTGCTTTCAGCCCCAGACCTGGGCATTCGACTATGGACAACCCTTCACAGAGGAGACGGAAGCACACCTTCTGGACCTGCTTTCTCCCGACTATATCAACGGGTTGACGCTGTTGGGCGGGGAACCCTTTGAGCCGGAGAACCAGCGGCGTCTGGTGCCCTTTTTGCAGCGGGTCCGGGCAGCGTATCCGGGCAAGACCATCTGGGGCTTCAGCGGCTTTACCTATGAAGAGCTGACCACCGACGGCACCCATCCCCGCTGCGAGGTGACGGACGAGATGCTCTCTCTGCTGGACGTGCTGGTGGACGGGCGGTTTGTAGAAGAGCTCAAGGACATCTCCCTCCGGTTTCGGGGCAGCTCCAACCAGCGGCTCATCGACCTGAATGCCAGCCGCCGGGCAGGTCATCTGTGCTTTTTGCCGGACCGAACCTGACCCATCCTCACACTCTCCGCGCCGCAAAACCAACAGCCGCCGTCTGATGACGGCGGCTGTTTTGGTCCGGCTGCTTGAAAATCCCTGAAATCACGGCTTCTTTTTTCCTGGAAAGCATGATATGATACAGAATCAGACAGGAGTTGATCGCATGGAACAAGAACACAAGCGCCGGGTCCGCTATTCCGGCACCCATCCCCGGAACTATCGGGAAAAATACAAGGAACTCAACCCGGAACGGTATCAGTCCGACGTGAAAAAGATTCTCGAAAGTGGAAAGACCCCTGCCGGGATGCATATTCCCATTCTGGTGGACGAGATTCTGGAATTTTTACAGATCCGCCCCGGCCAGATCGGCTATGACGCCACCCTGGGGTACGGCGGCCACACCCGTCGGATGTTGGAACAGCTCCAGGGACAGGGCCACCTCTATGCCACGGATGTGGACAGCGTGGAGTCGGAAAAGACCCGGTCCCGTCTGGCGGCACTGGGCTACGGCCCGGAGATCCTGACCATCCGCCATATGAACTTTGCCGATGTGGATCAGGTGGCCCCCGGCGTGCCATTCGACTTCGTGCTGGCAGACCTTGGCGTCTCCTCCATGCAGATCGACAATCCTGAGCGGGGCTTTACCTTCAAATACGACGGCCCACTGGACCTGCGGCTGGACCCGGCCTCCGGCGTCACCGCAGCGCAGCGCCTGCGGGAACTGGATGAGGAGGAATTGGAAGCCCTGCTGGTGGAAAATGCAGACGAACCTTACGCCGACCGCATTGCCCGGGCCGTGATGCAGGTCTACCGGCGGGGCGGCTCGGTGGAGACCACCCGCCAGCTGGCGTCTTTGATTGAAGGTGCGCTTTCCTTCCTGCCTGCCGGGGAGCGGAAAGAGGCGGTGAAAAAATCCTGTCAGCGGACCTTCCAGGCCCTGCGGATCGACGTCAACAGCGAGTTCGAAGTGCTTTACGCCTTTTTGGAAAAGCTGCCCGGCGTGCTCAAGCCCGGCGGACGGGCCGCTATTTTGACCTTCCACTCCGGAGAGGATCGGCTGGTTAAAAAGGCCTTCCGCCAGTACCAGCGTGAGGGCCTCTACCAGGAGGTCTCGGAGGATGTGATCCGGCCCTCCGCCCAGGAGTGCCACCGTAATCCCCGAGCCCGGTCCACTAAGCTGCGGTGGGCCATCCGGGCGTAAAGGAGGGAGAGACGGATGCTGCGGGATGAAACCATCCGGCGTGTGCTGCAATTCCGGGATGACCGGGACTGGCGGCAGTTCCACACCCCCAAGGACTTGGCCATTTCTCTGAATCTGGAGGCGGCGGAGCTGCTGGAGCTCTTTCAGTGGAGCGGCACGGACCTGGAGTGCCGCGACAAGCTGGGCCAAATCCGGGAGGAGCTGGCGGACGTGCTGAGCTACTGCATTTTGATGGCTGACGTCTGCGGACTGGACCTGGACGAGATCATGAATGAAAAGGTCACGAAAAACGAGGCCAAATACCCGGTGGAAAAAGCCAGGGGAAACGCCGCGAAATATACAGAGCTTTGAAAAGGCCCCTTGCCGCGTTTTGACGGCAAGGGGCCTTTTCTTTGAAACTTCCGAATTTTCCCGGATGAAGCAGACCGCTTATTTCTCGTAGGGCGGGCACTGATAGCGTTGCTTTCCCCGGCTGGCCCTGCCGTAATCAATGGCTTTCGTGGGACAGCCGCAGATGCAGGCCATGCAGTGGGTACAGCGATTGCCCCAGACCGGCTTTCCGCTTTCCAGTTTTATATTGCCCAGCGGGCAAACCTGTTCACACTTGCCGCAGGAAACACATTTTCCAGAGACCCGGAAGGGCTTTGCACGAACCTGAAAACGGTAAAAAAGGGCATTGACAATTCCAGACTTGAGATGGTCCAACGTCCCGGCATGTACCGCTGGAAAATCCCTCCCCTCCTGAATCAAGGTGCTCCCCATCTCCAATGTAGGACGGGCAGCGTCGATGATGGAACGGGCCTCCTCCGGTTTCGGTGCCTGAAACATGGCGATGTAGTTCTCCGGCATCACCACCGGCAGCGTTCCCCGGCAGCGAAAGCCCAGATCCTGGCAGAGCGCCTCGTTCCATCTGGCCGCGTTTCCGATGTCATCACCGCAGGTCATCACAAAATAAGCGTCCCGGCTGCCGGAAAAGCGGCCGGCACGGAGGAAGTTCTCAAAGAGACGGGGCAGCCGCCAGCTGTAGGTCGGCGTGACAAAGACCCAGGGCCTTTCGGAGGTAAGCTCCGCCGCCACACCGTTGCGAATGAATTCAAACGCGTCCATATAGGAATCCCGCAGCTGATCCGCCAGCAGCCTTGCGCAGTAGCGGCTGTTCCCGGTGCCGCTGAAATACACGATCATTGCTTCTTCCCTCTTTTCAGAATCATACTTTTCTCCAACCCCTCAGAAAAGATCTGATCGGTCGGGGGATGGCCCTTCCATTAGAAAGATCTCCGCCAAGGGCCTTTTTAGTATACCAGATTTTCAGCTCCATTCAAACGGAAAATGGCCGGGCAAATCGCGTTTACTGAATTTGAAACCGGGACAGACCGCTGTTCGGTCCGCCCCGGTTTTGCTCAGGCCGGCTCTTCCGCAAAATTTCCGGTGTAGAGCTGGTAGTATTTTCCTTTTTTAGCAATCAATTCATCATGGGTGCCCCGCTCAATGATGCGGCCCTGCTCCATGACCATGATACAGTCGGCGTTGCGCACTGTGGACAGGCGGTGGGCAATGACAAACGTCGTCCGCCCTGTCATCAGCGCATCCATGCCATCCTGCACCAATTTTTCCGTACGGGTATCGATGGAGGACGTGGCCTCGTCCAGAATCAGCACCGGCGGGTCCGCCACTGCCGCCCGGGCAATGGCCAGCAGCTGGCGCTGGCCCTGACTGAGGTTGGCACCGTCGCCGGTGAGCATGGTCTGATAGCCGTCCGGCAGCCGGCGGATAAATCCGTCCGCGTTGGCCAGTTCAGCTGCCGCCATACACTCTTCATCGCTGGCATCCAGGTTTCCGTAGCGGATATTCTCCATTACCGTGCCGGTGAACAGGTGGGTGTCCTGGAGGACAATGCCCAAGGAGCGGCGCAGGTCCGGCTTTTTGATCTTGTTGATGTTGATTCCGTCGTAGCGGATCTTGCCGTCGGCAATATCGTAAAAACGGTTAATCAGATTGGTGATCGTGGTCTTGCCGGCACCGGTGGCGCCCACGAAGGCGATCTTCTGGCCCGGCTTTGCCCAAAGGCTGATATTGTGCAGCACCAGTTTGTTCTCGTCGTAGCCAAAGTCCACGTTGTCAAACACCACGCCGCCCTCCAACCTGGTATAGGCAGCGGTTCCATCCGCCTGATGCGGGTCCTTCCAGGCCCACACATTGGTCCGCTCTGCGGTCTCTTCCAGCTGACCCTCCCGGTTTTCACGGGCACTGACCAGTTCCACGTAGCCCTCGTCGGCCTCCGGTGTCTGGTCCATCAGGTCAAAGACCCGCTGGGCGCCGGCTGCTGCGGTGACCACAAAGTTCACCTGCATGCTGACCTGGGTAATGGGGTTGGTAAAACTTTTGTTCAGGCTTACAAAGGTAATCACCGTGCCGAGGGTCACACCGGCCAGGCCGTTGATCCCCAAAATTGCGCCGATGATGGCCACCAGGGCATAGCTCAGCCAGCCGATATTGGAGTTGATGGGCATGAGGAGGTTTGCGTAGCGGTTCGCCATGTTGGCACTGTCCCGCAGCGCGTCGTTGACCTTGCGGAAGTCGGCTTTGGCAGCTTCCTCGTGGCAGAACACCTTGACTACCTTCTGCCCGTCCAGCATCTCCTCGATGAAGCCGTCCACAATGCCCAAGTCCCGCTGCTGACGGACATAGTATTTGCCGGAGAGCTTGGAGAAGTTCTTCGTGACCACCAGCATCACCGCAGCTGTCAGCAGGGAGATGACGGTCAGCGTAGGATTGAGCAATATCATGGTCACCAGTGTGGCCACCATGGTAATGACAGAGTTGATGATCTGGGGAATGCTCTGGCTGAGCAGCTGCCGCAGTGTATCTATGTCGTTGGTATATACGGACATGATGTCGCCGTGGGCATGGGTATCGAAGTATTTGATGGGCAGGGACTCCATTTTGGCAAACAGCTCATTGCGCAGGCGGCGCATGGTTCCCTGGCTGACACTGACCATGATACGGTTATAGGAAAATGCCGCCACCACGCCAATGCCCATGATGCAGGCCAGCCGGATCAGATCATGTGCCAGCCCGCTGAAATCCCGGGAACCGGTCTCCAGCATGGGCGTGATATAGCTGTCCACCAGCGTCTGCGGGAATGTGGCGCCTGTTACGGTGGCGATTGCCGTAATGATGATGCACAGCACCACCAGTGTAAACGGGACTTTATAGTAATGCAGCATATAGCGCAGGACCCGGTTGAGTACCGCCGTTGCTGCGGGTTTCGATGTTTTTTGCTGATTCATATGCGTTCCTCCTCTTACGCCGGCTGATCGAAATCGCCGCCGCCCTTTACCTGGGATTCATAGATCTCCTGATAAATGGCGTTGTTTTTGAGCAGGTTCTCATGACTGTCGAAGGCGTTGATGCGGCCGTTGTCCAGCACCAGAATCCGATCGGCTCCCTCCACGCTGGAGATCCGCTGCGCAATGATGATCTTCGTGGTACCGGGGATTTTCTGGGCAAAAGCGGCCCGGATTTTTGCATCAGTCGCGGTGTCCACCGCGCTGGTGGAATCGTCCAGGATCAGCACCTTGGGCCGCTTCAAAAGGGCCCGGGCAATACAAAGCCGCTGCTTCTGACCACCGGAGACATTGGCACCGCCCCGCTCAATCCGGGTGTTGTAACCGTCCGGCAGGCGGTCGATGAACTCATCGGCACAGGCTGCCTTGCAGGCCTCGATGCACTCCTCGTCGCTGGCATCCGGATTGCCCCAGCGCAGGTTTTCCAGAATGGTGCCGGAGAACAGGGTGTTTTTCTGCAGCACCACAGATACTTGGTTGCGCAGTGTCTCCATGTCGTATTTCCGGACGTCCACGCCGCCCACACACACGGAGCCCTCGTCCACGTCGTAGAGACGGCAGATCAGGTTGACCAAGCTGCTCTTACCGGAACCGGTTCCGCCGATCACGCCGATGGTCTCGCCCGAGCGGATATGAAGGTCGATATCGGACAGGGCGTTTTTCCCGCTGCCGTGCTTATAGGAAAAACTGACATGGTTGAAGTCGATGCTGCCGTCGGCCACCTCGGTGACAGGCTGCTGCGGATTGTGGAGGTCCGGCGTCTCCGTCAGGACCTCGCTGATCCGGCGGATACTGGCCATGGACATGGAGATCATCACCACCACCATAGAGAGCATCATCAAGCTCATCAGCAGCGACATGATGTAGCTGAAGAGACTGGTGAGATCACCGGTGCTCAGGCTGCCGCCCACAATGTACTGTGCACCGAACCAGGACACGGAGATGATACAGAAGTAAACCGCCAGCATCATGGCCGGATTGTTGAACGCCAGCAGGCCCTCTGCCTTCACAAAGAGGCGGTAGAGGTTCTGGGACGCCTTGGAGAATTTTTCATTTTCGTGGTCTTCCCGGACAAAGGCCTTTACCACCCGGATGGCGGAGATATTTTCCTGTACGCTGGCGTTCAGGTCATCGTATTTTCGGAATACCTGGTTGAAAACTTTCAGCGTCACCACCATGATGGTTCCAATCACCACAGCCAGAAATACCACGGCGATCAAAAACATGGCGCTGAGGCGGGGGCTGATGATCAGGCACATGGCATAACTGAAGATCAGCATCAGCGGCGAACGGACCGCCACACGGATTACCATCATGAATGCGTTCTGGACATTGGTGATGTCGGTGGTCATCCGGGTCACCAGACCGGGAACGCTGAATTTATCAATATTGGAAAAGGAGAACGTCTGGATGGTATTGTAGATCTCCTCCCGCAGATTGGCCGACAGGCCTGAGGATGCGCTGGCAGCAAATTTGCCCGCCAATGTGCCAAAAACCAGGCTGAAAAACGCCATGACCACCATCAGCGCTCCATAGCGATACACTGCGGGCATGCTGCCCATCTCCAGGCCCTCGTCAATGATCCGCGCCGTTACAAAGGGCAGCAGGATCTCCATGACGACCTCCAGGGCAGTCAATCCCACGCAGGAAAGCGCATCCCGCTTATACTGTTTTAACTGTTGTAGGACTTTCTTCACAATGTTCACTCCTCTTGGCTCTTTGATCACCAGTATGTTCTGACAGGTTCTGCATCATTTTCTTTTGCAGCCGGTCCAGTTCCTGCAGTTCTTCATCCGAAAAACCCTGGTAAGCCTGATCGCAGGCCGAACTGACAGCATTCTGCAGAAAATTTTCAACCTGCGCGCCCTTGTCGGTCCCAAACAGCAGCTTGCGCCGTTCATCGCCCACACAAGGTACGGCCCGCACATAGCCGTTTTGCCGCAGGTATTTGAGAATCCGGCATAAGGCCGCCTTGGAAAACCCAAATTCATTGTGAATCTCCGTCAGAGAGGTTCCCTCTCCGGAATGGCCCAAAATAAAAAAAAGCATATTCGCCTGAGCCGCCGTCAGCCCCTTCTGTGCCACCAGCTGATCCGCCAGCAGCTCCATCTGGATGCTGATGCGCCGGTTCTGCAGCACCAGCGTTTTCCGCTCCACATTCACGTTCCCGTCACCTCTTCTCCTGCAATCGTTCGTGTGAGAACTGTTTTGCACCTTACCGTTTATAGCACAACAAACCTTGTTTGTGAAATTCAAATATGTTATTATTTATAAAAAACTTTTATCATTATTTCTGATTCTACATCTGCATGATCCTGGGAGGGATTTTCCTTTGAACACGACGCAACTGGAATGTTTTCTGCAAGTGGCCAACTTTTTAAACTTCTCCCGCGCCGCCGAACAGCTGCGCATCACACAGCCTGCCGTCAGCCATCAGATCAGCTCACTGGAGGATGAACTGGGGACAAAGCTGTTTTTCCGAACCAGCAAAAGCGTCCGCCTGACCCAGGCGGGGCACCTGTTCACCCAGTACGCCAATGAGATTTTAAAACTGTCCGGTCTCTCCAAGGCGCGCCTGAAGGAATGTCAGGCGACCCTTCCCCTGCGCTTCGGCATCGGCTGCCGGAATTTTATGGAATTGCGCCTCCTGCGCCCGGTACTGGCCCAGCTTCACCAGGAACAACCACGGCTGCTCCCCGTCCTGCGGCTGCTGCCGTACGCCTCTTTGGAGAATCTGCTGGCAGAGGACGACGTGCAGGTTCTGCTCTCCCTGCAGGAGTCCGCCCCGCCAAAAGCAGTTTACCGGGAATTGATCCGCTGCCCACTGGTCTGCATTTGCAGTGAGACCCACCCTCTGGCCGTCTATGACCAGCTCACCATTGAGCAGGTGAAAAATGGCGGGCGGATCGCAACCTGCCCCCCGCCTATCTATCCGCCTGCGCTGTTCTCGGTTCAAAATCAGGTGGTGGCCGAGCGCAATCCGGATCAAATGCTCTTCTGCGATAATCTGGAGATCGTTCACACCCTGGTAGAGGCCGGCTACGCCTTTGCCATCATGCCGGACCTGCGGCCCGCACGGATTCCTGGTCTGCGCTATATTCCCATTCCTGCCTTCTCTCCCATCTCCTTCGGCGCCGTTTACCACTCCGGCGGCCTCACACCCACACTGCGGCTGTTTTTGTCCGCATTGGGAACCCTCCTGCAAAATTCTTCTTCCCCGCTCCTTCCCTCTGCGCAGGCATAACTCCACCAAAATTCACCCAGCTCCTCTCCCCATTGAGAAAAAAGCCTCTGTTGCACCGGTCCGCCCCCCGGCGCTGCACCCAGAAGCATGGAAAGCCGGCCCACTGAGGCCAGCTTTCCATGCTTGCTGCTAAATTTGCAGAAAATTATGTCAGTTTTTTATTTTGTTGTGATAACAACGGAATAACCGGTTCAAACTCTGTATAGTAAACCCATCGAGCGTAATCCCACCGGGCGGGCTTTTGAAGCCTCACCGCCCAGAACCAACACAGGAGGAATCAAATATGGAGCGCAAAATGTTTTGCTATCAGTGCCAGGAGACTGCCGGCTGCACCGGCTGCACGCTTTCCGGCGTGTGCGGAAAGAAACCCGATGTGGCAGCCATGCAGGATCTGCTGGTCTATGTGACAAAGGGACTCTCCGCCGTGACAACCGCCCTGCGGGCGCAGGATGCAAAGGTCCCCGTGGAAGTCAACCGCCTCGTCACTTTGAACCTTTTCACCACCATCACCAATGCCAACTTTGATAAGGATGCCATTCAAGCCCGTATCCGTATGACGCTGGATGAAACACAGGCCCTGCTGCCCCAGGTGCAGGATGTGGAGGCGCTGCCTGCGGCCGCCCGCTGGGATGGCAGTGAGAACTGGGAGGCCAAAGCCGCACAGGTGGGCGTACTTGCCACCGAGGATGAGGACATCCGCTCCCTCCGGGAACTGATCACCTACGGTCTCAAGGGCCTCTCCGCCTACTCCAAACACGCCAACGCCCTGCTTCAGGATGACGAGGCAGTGGACGCGTTCCTTCAGCGTGCGCTGGCCGCTACCCTGGATGATTCTCTCACCGTGGATGATCTGGTCGCTTTGACCATGGAAACAGGAAAATACGGCGTAGAGGGCATGGCGCTGCTGGACAAGGCCAACACCTCTGCCTACGGCAACCCTGAGATCACCAAGGTGAACATCGGCGTTGGAAAGAATCCTGGCATCCTGGTCTCCGGTCACGATCTGCGGGACCTGGAGATGCTTCTGGAGCAGACCCAGGGCACCGGTGTGGACGTGTACACCCACTCCGAGATGCTCCCCGCCCACTACTACCCCGCCTTCAAGAAGTATCCCAACTTCGTGGGCAACTACGGCAACGCCTGGTGGAAGCAGAAGGAGGAGTTTGAGTCCTTCAACGGTCCCATCCTGATGACCACCAACTGCATCGTTCCTCCCAAGGACAGCTACAAGAACCGGCTTTACACCACTGGCGCCGCTGGTTACCCCGGCTGCAAGCACATTCCCGGCGGCATCGGAGAGGAGAAGGATTTCTCCGCACTCATTGCCCAGGCCAAGACCTGCCCCCCGCCCCAGGAGATCGAGCGGGGTGAGATCACCGGCGGCTTTGCCCATGCCCAGGTGCTGGCGCTGGCGGACAAAATCGTGGAAGCTGTGAAGTCCGGCGCCATTCGGAAATTCGTGGTGATGGCAGGCTGTGACGGCCGGGCCAAGAGCCGGGAGTACTACACCGAGTTTGCAAAGGCCCTGCCCAAGGACGCAGTGATCCTCACCGCCGGCTGTGCCAAGTATAAGTACAATAAGCTGGATCTGGGCGACATCGGCGGCATTCCCCGCGTACTGGATGCCGGACAGTGCAACGACTCCTACTCGCTGGCGGTGATCGCCCTGAAGCTCAAGGAGGTCTTCGGCCTGTCGGACATCAACGACCTGCCCATTGTCTACAACATCGCCTGGTACGAGCAGAAGGCCGTGATCGTACTGCTGGCCCTGCTGTATCTGGGCGTGAAGAACATCCATCTGGGTCCCACCCTGCCCGCCTTCCTCAGCCCTAATGTGGCCAAGGTGCTGGTAGATAACTTCGGCATTGCAGGTATTGGCACGGTGGAAGACGACCTGGCACTCTTTTTCGGAGATTCCGCTTCCAACTGACAGTTTTCTGTAAAATGCAAAAAAGGACAGGACACTTTGTGTCCTGTCCTTTTTCGTGTTTTATCAGCCGTCAGTCTTTTCCACCGACACTGCCACCGGTGCCGGATCTTCCTGATCCAGTACACCGACATAAATCACCTTCACGCTGTCACCCTCTGCCAGACTCTTCTGGTCCACGCCCTCACCGAAGTCAAAAATGTGATAATTTCCGTCGCTGTCCAGCAGCACCAGATAGTCGTCCAGGCGGTTGATGACACCCTCAATGGTCTCCTCGTCAACGGGCTCCTGGAACTCTTCCGTGCCCTGGGACTCATCCGTGTTCTGGGATTCCTCCATGGTCTGGGAATCGTCCACATTCTTGTTGGTGTCCTCCGTGTTCTTGCCGCAGGCTGCCAGTGACAGCAGCAGGCATGCGGTCAGCAGAAGCATAACGATCTTTTTCATACCATTCATCCTTTCAAATTTTCATGTTGTTGCAAACGGCTTTTCCCATGGCCCCTTCCGGGCCGTTTTGCCGATGTTCTCTCCACATCCTCTGCCGTAATGGAACGCACGTCACTTCCTCCTCCTTGCCCGGCAGTGGCCATGATTGTATCAGCACCCGCACCTGCAATAAACAACAATTTGGAAACAAATATTTTCGGAAAATGACAAAAGCAAAAAATACTGCCATAGATTTCCAACAAATAGAACGCTTTTGCTGGCACCCGGGCCCACAGAAATCCCCGCGGCTGGGGCATCTGCGGACGCTGCGTCCCTGAGTTGCAGGATGATCTACCAACAAGCTGCCATGCACAAACGAATGGTGCTTTCGGAAAGTTCAGAAAAAATTCACGGAAGACCGGGAAATGTATGATAGAATGCCGCCCATATCGCATATGCGCTCCCGTCTGCGGGGCACCAACTCAGCAGCGCACTTTCCTCCCTCTGATGAAAAATGAAAGGATTTGGAGGCAACGCAATGATCAAGGAAATCGAAATTCAAGGCTGTGTACAGGTCCAGCCGAATATTACGGCAGAAGACTTCTGGGACGCATTCATCCCATTTCTGGAGGAACGGGGATGGCATTTCGGAGGCGGACTGTCTACCATCGTGGATGGATACTACCTCAATGAAGACGGCACCAGAGGCCCCCATGTTCTGGACGGACCGCCGCCCATTCAGTGATCTCCCCCGTTCAGCTGGTATTTTGACAGCACTCATATTCTCATGCAACCGTTCTTGGACAAAATCCGGCGGGACACTCCGGCTGGCTGCCGACAGCAAGAAGGCCCGCGGCAAAATGCCGCGGGCCATTGAGATCTGCAAACCGACTTAAAATGCCATCTGTTCCTGTGGAATCCTGTCCTGCTCCGTAACCGGGCGGATGGGCCGGCAGGGTGTACCCGCCGCCACTACACCGGCGGGGATATCCCGGGTCACCACGCTGCCTGCTCCGATCATGGAGCCTTTTCCGATGGTGACGCCGCCGCAGACCACCGCATTGGCCCCGATCCACACGTCATCCTCCAGTGTGATGGGTGCAGAGGTGCTGATCCCCTCCGATCGCTGGGCGGGGTCCAGAGAATGTCCGGAGCAGGCCAGGCATACCCCTGGGGCAATAAAGGCCCCGGCTCCGATATGAACCGGCGAGGTATCCAGAATCACGCAGTTGTAGTTGATGACCGCAAGGCCGTGTGTATGGATGTTGAAGCCATAATCACAGTGAAAATCCGGTTCGATAAAGGTCAGGGGATGGCAGGTTCCCAACAGTTTCTGCAAAATGGCCTGCCGCTGTTTCGGTTGATTCGGGGCAGCGTTGTTGTATTCCCAACAAAGCTGCTGCGCATTGGCTTTCCAATCCGCCGGAAGGTTCCGGTTTTGTCCCGCATAGCCCTCCGGGCGCTTGAGAATTTCCAAAAGTTCCATTGATGACTCCTCTTCCATAGTTTCCGGTGCCTGCCCGCTGTATGAAAATTTCTCTCCGTACCGGGCTGCTGCGGGAGTTCCCGCCGGTCAGGTGGAGGACAGCGCCGGGTGGTGGTAGTTGCTCCGCGGCGTCCGGCGTGCCGGGACCTCCGGGGACTCCATCGCCTCCCGCTCCGCAGACTGATTCATGATGAGCATCTGCAGCCGGTTTTCCACGTTGGCATAGCTGGTATCCGGGTCCAGATCCAGCGGCAGGATCTGCACACCGGGGTAGAGCTCCTTGAGCCGCTTGGTGACACCCCGGCCGCATACATGGTTGGGGAGGCATCCAAAGGGCTGGAGGATAATGAAGGAGCGGACCCCTTCGGCGGCATAGTGGGCGATCTCTCCGGCCATGAGCCATCCTTCGCCGCAGGTAAGAGTCTTGGGGATGATGCCGCTCACCCCATCATAAAGATCCTGAGGCCGGGCAGCCTTATGATACAGCGGGTGAGCCGCAGCGATACGCTCCAAATAGCGCTGGATACCCTCCACCGCGGCATCCAGAGCAAAGGAGTAGGGTGCCAGATGGGCACCGAAATCCCGAATCTCACTGATGGCGGCCTGGAAATCCTTGCGGAACTGATAAGTGATGCGGGGCAGGATCGTCTCCATCCCGTTTTTCTCCAGATATTCCACCACATGGAAGTTGGTACCGGGGTGGAAGTTCACCAGCAGCTCGCCGGTGACCAGCACCCGGGGCTTGCGGACAGAACGGTCATAGTGGAGGCCGCAGAAGGCATTGATGGACCGGCGGAACGCCGCGAGCATCTGCCCCAGCCCCTTCTTGGAACCCTGGGCAATCTCTTCCACGCAGGACTGGAACACCCGGTTGGTCTCTCCGGCAATGGCCTCATAGGGGCGGATCTTCCGGCAAAGCTCCTCCAGAATATCCAGCATGGAGAACGCCCACGCCGCCAGCAGCACCGACCGGGCCCCCAGCATGGAGACGCCGGGATGGATGCCCTTGGTATCGCCGGGGTCTGTGGTGAGAATGGGCACGGCTTCAAAACCTGCACTGTCCAGGGCTTTCCGGAGAATGGCCGTATAGTTTGCCATACGGCAGTCACAGCTGAGCTTGGCCATGCCCACAG
>UMBF01036221.1_pt1 | contig 17626 bp, 13 predicted proteins | sample 1963901 | NCBI WGS metagenome assembly UMBF01 (sample SAMEA4835935, study PRJEB28245) | human gut metagenome | biome: gut microbiome; material: fecal sample | place: Denmark | collected 2008 | reverse complement strand
CTAGGCTAGCCCCTTGTCACACAAACTACCGAAGCCTCTTAATTTGTCACCCTGTCTCAATGCAATCAATCAATGCCCCGAAGCTCAGCTCGTTAATTTCCACTTCCGTGATGTCGAATACGGAAGCAGAGCGCAGGCTGAGTTTCTTCAAGCCGGGGGATTGATATTGAGTTTGTCTGGGTCCTCTCTCGCATCGGATGGATCAGAAGTGAGTGAGTGCTCCATTGAAGGCTCGCGTGATGTAACCTTGCCTATCTACTTTTGCTATCGGCAAAATTCCTGGACTGATCGACACCAGACGGTTTTTCTGCACCTATTGCGTCATCTTGCTTCGTGAGATTAATTGGCTTCGAGACGTCAAGTGAATATTGACGCCTTGTAACACATAGCTGACAGTTTTGCCCTCATGCTTTTCCAAGATTCCGATTTAGATTGCTGGCTCTTGGAGGGCGGAGCATGAAAAACCATACGGTTTTGCTTTATATGACGTTCGTTTTACTGTCGAACTTCAGCACCATTTTGTATTTTCTGACGGTTTACCTTGAATTCGTCGGATTCTCGATGGTAGCGATTTCTAGCATGATGATTGCATACCAAGTGAGTAAGTTCATTCTTGAGGTTCCTACTGGTTATATTGCTGACAGGTTTGGACGAAAGACAAGCGGTCTCGTTGGCGTCGTGGGAATGCTTGGATACTACGCCGCCCTACTTTTCGCCCGTTCTCCTCTGCTTTTAATCGGCGCGTTTGCTCTTAAAGGTTTTGCCGTTGCATGCGTGAGCGGATCCATCGAAGCGATTTACATTGACAGCGTCTCTCAGGACCAGCTCGTAAGACTTAATGTCGTTGAGCGATTTGTTTTCTATGCCTCTTATGCCATCTCCGCTTGCGTGGGCGGTTTCATTTCGTCCGTCGGTGCATATCTCATCGGTCTTTCGGCAGATATCATCGCAATGGTGTTGACGTTGGTTGTTGTCTGCATTCCTGAGATGCGAAGAGAGGGCGCTGCGGCGACACCTGAACGTGGAATGAGCCCGAAGATGATTGGTGCCGCTATTGCGTGTAATGGTATTCTTCGTTCGGCGTTCATCATGGACTGTTCTCAGGCATTTGCTTTTGTCGCCCTGGAAGACTTTTTCTCACTGTTGCTTGCAGGCCGCGGAATGAATGCCGTCGCTTCGGGCGTGACCATTGCGGTCCAGCTCCTTGCCTCCGCCTCCATAGGGTTTATTGTGCCCAGTGTGATTGCTCGTGTCGACAAGGGCCGTTTTGCGCGTATTTGCGGCATCATTCGCTTAGCATTGACAGCTTTGTTTTTGATTCCCCTTACTCCGGCTAATTTGCTGCCCGTGTTCTATGTGCTGCAGACGGTTGCGTACTCGTTGTTTGCCCCAATCAAATATTCAGTTTTCCAAAATGCTGCCGATTCATCGATGCGTTGTTCGCTGATTTCGGTTCAAAGCCAGATGGTGGCGGTTGGTGCCATCCTTTTCTATCTGCTCAACGCTGTGTTGGGTAGCGTTGCGGGCATTCGAGTCGTATTGCTTGTTGCGCTCGGGATTTCTGCCCTGGTGTATATCCCTGCGCTCTTTCGTCTTACAAGTCAAAGGCCGTGAGTATTTGGGCACCGATAACTTATATATCAACGCAATAAACCCGAGCGCGAGGGCGTTTGGGTTTATTATTGAAGCGTATGTAACCTGGCGGCGCCACACCGCCTGTTAGTAGGGAGACACATGAACGTTCTGGTCGTCAACGCAGGATCTTCGACCCTTAAGTATCAGGTCATCGATACCAAATCCCACAAGGTGTCCGCAAAGGGCTCCTGCGAGCGCGTCTGCTTTACCGGCGGTACCTTCACCCACGCTGCCAACGGCTCCAAGAAGGTGACCGAGAACATCGAGTTCCCCGACCACAAGGTCGCCATCGAGGTCGTCCTGAAGGACCTCGAGGCCAACGGCGTCAAGATCGAGGGCATCGGCCACCGTATCGTTCAAGGCGGTTGGTACTTCGGCGATTCCTCCCTCGTCGACGAGGACGTCCTCGCCAAGATCCGCGAGGTCGCTCCGCTCGCCCCGCTGCATAACAACCCCGAGGCCAACGTTATCGAGTACTGCCTCGAGCAGTATCCCGACCTGCCCAACGTCACGGTCTATGACACCGCTTTCCACTTCAACATGCCCGAGGTCGCCAAGACCTACGCCCTTCCCAAGGATGTTTGCGACAAGCTGCACATCCGTAAGTATGGCGCCCACGGCACCAGCTACCGCTATATCTCCAAGAAGGTTGCCGAGATGACCAACGGCGAGGCTCGCAAGGTCGTCGTGTGCCACATCGGTTCCGGCGCTTCCCTGTGCGCCATCGAGGACGGCAAGTGCATGGACACCACCATGGGCTTGACGCCGCTCGACGGTGTCATGATGGGCACCCGCTGCGGCTCCATCGACCCTGCTACCGTGTGCTACCTGCAGCGCGAAGGCGGCTACACCTTCGACGAGGTCGACGAGATGATGAACAAGAAGTCCGGCCTTTTGGCTGTGACCGGCGGCAAGACCAACGACTGCCGCAACGTCGAGGAGCTCGCCGCTGCCGGCGACCCCGAGGCTCAGCTCGCCTTCGATATGTTCGTCTACAAGATTGCCGCCAAGGCCGCCGAGATGGCCACTTCCATGTGCGGCATGGACACCCTGGTCTTTACCGCCGGCATCGGCGAGCACGCTCCGGCTGTCCGCGCCGGCGTGGCCGACCGTCTGGCCTTCATGGGCGTCAAGATGGACCATGCCCGCAACGCCCTGCGCGGCGACGGCGCTTGGTGCCTGTCCGCCAAGGATTCCAAGGTCAAGATCTTCGTCATCCCCACGGATGAGGAGTTCATGATCGCTTCCGACGTCGAGCGCATCGTCAGCGGTAAGTAATTGATGCAAGGGGAGGGGACTGGATGGCCTTGTGCCGTTCAGCCCCCTTTTATGCTCTTTGGGCGAAGAGCCTAATAGATATTTATTGAATTCTGATAACTTCTTATTAAGGGTACGGCCGCCTTATAGGTTTGCCGACCGTACTGTAATCACGAAGGAGTCTCATGAACGTACTTGTTGTCAACGCCGGCAGCTCGAGCCTTAAATATCAGCTTTTGGATACCGATACCCGCGAGGTTTTCGCCAAGGGCAACTGCGAGCGTATCGGATCGGAGATGGGCATCTTTGGTCACTCCGAGAACGGTGGCACCAAGCAGACCGAGGAGATTCCTTTTCCCGATCATCGCTGCGCCATTGCGCGCGTGCTCGAGGAGCTCGAGAAGACCGACTTTACGATCGATGGCATCGGCCACCGTATCGTTCAGGGCGGCTGGCACTTTGACGATTCCGCGGTCGTCGACGACGAGGTCATGGCTAAGATCCTTGAGGTGGCCCCGCTCGCCCCGCTGCACAATTACGGCGAGGCCGCGGCAATCGAATATTGCCGCGAGAAGTATCCGGAGCTGCCCAACGTGGCCGTCTTCGACACCTCGTTCCACATGACCATGCCCGAGGTCGCCTACACCTACGCTCTGCCCAAGGACGTGTGCGACAAGTACCACGTGCGCAAGTACGGTGCGCACGGTACGAGCCACCGCTATGAGTGGATGATGGCCAAGGAGATCCTGGGTGCGCGCTGCCACCGTCTGCTTTCGTGCCATCTGGGCAACGGTGCTTCGCTTGCCGCCATTGAGGACGGCGTTTGCCGCGATACCACGATGGGGCTCACGCCGCTTGACGGTCTGATGATGGGTACCCGTTGCGGTTCCATCGACCCGGCCACCGTGTGCTATCTCCAGCGCGAGGGCGGCTACAGTTATCAGGAAGTCGACGACATGATGAACAAGCAGTCCGGTCTGCTTGCCATCTCGGGCATCTCCAACGATGCCCGAGACATCCGTACGCGCGCCTCCGAGGGTGACGAGCGCTGCCTGCTCGCCTTCGATATGTTCGCCTACAAGGCCATGCAGCAGGCCGGTTCCATGATCGCCTCCATGGCGGGCGTGGACACCATTACCTTTACCGCCGGCATCGGCGAGAACGACTGGTCGATCCGCAAGGCCTTCTGCGACTGCTTTGAATGGCTGGGCGTGCGCATCGACAACAACAAGAACCGCGAGGCCGTGGGCAACGGCCCGCAGGTCATCAGCGCCGCCGGTTCCGCCGTCACGGTCATGGTCATCCCCACCGACGAGGAATACATGATCGCCCACGACGTCGAGCGTCTGACCAAGAACAACTAACGCGCGCATTTGCAAGTAAACGACAGGCCTCCAGAGCAACAGCTCCGGAGGCTTTTTTACTAGTAGGCGGAAATTCCAGTCCCAAAGTGATCGTCACCAGCAACGCCTGCTCTTTCAGCAACGACACCCATTCGTTCAGGATTCTCAGCCCCAGCTCGTAGCCAAGCCGCCGTCCGCCCCAGATTCCCTGATTGCTACGTAGCAGCAGGGACCCTACAGGGTAAACCTCTGAAAACAATCCGCAAGGCGCGAGAAGCCCCGCCGCACGTAGTGCGCAGCGGGGCTTCTCGCATGCCTGAGGACGTTTTCAGAGGTTTACCCTGTAGGGTCCCGAGGGGATATGTTCGCTACTCAGCCATCTGAGCCTGGACGGCGGTGATGGCCACGACACCCACGATGTCGTCGGCAGAGCAGCCGCGCGAAAGGTCGTTGACCGGCTTGGCGATGCCCTGCAGGATGGGGCCGTAGGCGTCAGCGCCAGCGAAGCGCTGGACCAGCTTGTAGCCGATGTTGCCTGCCTCGAGGTCGGGGAACACGAGCACGTTGGCCTTGCCGGCAACGGAGGAGCCGGGAGCCTTGAGCTGGGCGACGGTGGGGACGATAGCGGCGTCGAGCTGCAGGTCGCCATCGATGGCGAGCTCGGGAGCCTTCTCCTTGCAGAACTTTACGGCCTCCTGGACCTTCTTGGCGACCTCGCCGCCGGCGGAGCCCATGGTGGAGTAGGAGAGCATGGCCACGTGCGGCTCAACATTGCCCATGAAGGTGGACCAGGAGTGGGCCGAGGCGATGGCGATTTCGGAGAGCTCGTCGGAGGACGGGTTGATGTTGAGGCCGCAGTCGGCGAAGATCAGCGTGCCGTCGGTGCCGAACTGCGGGGTATCGGTGCACATCACGAAGAAGGCAGAGACCAGCTTGGTGCCCGGGGCGGTCTTGAGGATCTGCAACGCGGGGCGCAGGGTGTCGGCGGTGGAGTGGCAGGCGCCGGAGACCAGGCCGTCGGCGTCGCCCATCTTGACCATCATGGTGCCAAAGTAGGTGGCGTCCATCACCTGGGCGCGAGCCTGCTCGATGGTGACACCCTTTTTGGCGCGGAGCTCGGCAAACTTCTGCGCGTACTCCTCGTGCTTCTCGGCATTGCGCGGGTCGATGACGGTAGCGCCGGGAACGTCGATCTCGTCGGGGTTGCCCAGGATGACGATCTTTGCCAGGCCCTCCTCGATGATCTTGGTGGCGGCGACGATGGTGCGCGGGTCCTCGCCCTCGGGCAGGACGATGGTCTTAAGGTCGGCCTTGGCGGCAGACTTCATACGGTTTAGGAAATCGCTCATGTTACTCCTTACAAGCGTTTCGCTAAGCTCCAGGCGCCCGGCTGTACACGAATAAACCCGCTGCTAGCGGGTTTACCTTTCAATAATGTACGCCGCGGTGCTTGAGCTTTCCTTGTGTGGCAAGCTCATTATAGGACGCATTAGCGCTATAATCGCTCTGATAAATATGTCTCGAAGAATGTTCGAGAAAAGCCCAGCTAACGAGCCCGTGGCTTTTGACAAGGAGTATCGATGCAGATTACCTCAGGCCTGCCTGAAGGCTTTAATGCCGGTGCGTACGACATGATCGTTGTCGGCGCCGGTTATGCCGGTGCCGTTTGCGCCCGCCGTCTTGCCGAAACTATCGGCTATCGTGTTGCCGTTTTGGAACGCCGTAGCCACATTGCGGGCAATGCCTTCGACTGCACTGACGAGGCGGGAATCCTGGTCCACGAGTATGGTCCGCACATCTACCATACCTTTAACGAGCGCGTGCATAACTTCCTGTCGCGCTTTACCAAGTGGACGGACTACCAGCACAAGGTGCTCGCCAACATCAACGGTACCCTTATGCCCGTGCCCTTTAACCATGCGAGTCTCAAGCTCGCCTTTGGCGATGAGCGCGGCGAGGAACTGTACCAAAAGCTCGTGGAGACCTTTGGCAAGGACGTCAAAGTGCCCATTATGGAGCTGCGTAAGAAGAACGACCCGGATCTTGCCGAGGTCGCCGATTACGTCTACGAGAACGTCTTTTTGCATTACACCATGAAGCAGTGGGGCCAGACGCCCGATCAGATCGACCCCTCGATCACCGGCCGCGTACCCGTCTTTGTGGGCGATGACGATCGCTACTTCCCGCAGGCTCCCTTCCAGGGCATGCCGCAGGACGGCTATACCGCGCTGTTCGAGCATATGCTCGACCACGATCTGATTGATGTGTTTTGCGACGTGGACGCCCGCGACCTCTTCGAGATCGACGAGACCACCGTCAAGATCGACGGCAAGGTCTATGGTGGCGAGATCGTCTACACCGGTCCACTCGACGAGCTGTTCAACCTCGACCTGGGCGCGCTGCCGTACCGCACGCTCGATATGAAGTTCGAGACGCTCGATATGGACCAGTTCCAGCCCGTGGGCACCGTCAACTACACCACGAGCGAGGACTATACGCGCATCACCGAGTTCAAGAACATGACCGGTCAGGTCCTGCCCGGCAAAACCACCATCATGAAGGAGTACTCCAAAGCCTATACGCCCGGCTCGGGTGAGACGCCGTACTACGCCATTCTTGAGCCCGAGAACCGTGAGCTCTACGAGCGCTATCTTGAGCGCGTCCAGAACCTTACGAACTTCCACCCGGTGGGTCGTCTGGCCGAGTATCGTTACTACGATATGGACGCCGTGACCAATTCCGCCCTCGATCTTTCGGATGAGATTATCGCCTGCCATGCATAAAGTCATAACATTCGGTATTCCCTCGTATAACGCCGCCAAGGACATGGACCATTGCATCACCTCCATCTTGGAGGGGAGCAATTACGCCACCGATATCGAGATTATCGTGGTGGACGACGGCTCCAAGGACGAGACGGCCGCCAAGGCCGACGAGTGGGAGGCCCGTTATCCCGGTATCATCCGCGCGGTGCACCAGGAGAACGGCGGCCACGGTATTGCCGTCCTTTCGGGTCTGCGCGAGGCGCAGGGCACCTACTACAAGGTTGTCGACTCGGACGACTGGCTCGACGGTGCGGCACTTTCGACCATGCTGTCGATTCTGCGTGGCTTTGAGGAGCGCGACCAGCGCGTCGACCTGTTTATCTCGAACTACGTGTACGAGAAGGTTTACGAGGGCACGCATACCGCTATTGGCTACAAGTTTGCCCTGCCGCGCAAAAAGATTTTCTCTTGGGACCAGATCGGGCACTTCCGTCCCGATCAGAACCTGCTTATGCATAGCCTGTGCTATCGCACCGATGTGCTGCGCGAGTCGAATCTGCCTATGCCGGCACACACGTTCTACGTGGATAATATCTACGCATACGTGCCGCTGCCGCGCTGCAAGACCATGTACTACGCCGACATCGACCTCTATCGCTACTTTATCGGTCGCGAGGGCCAGAGCGTCAATGAGGCTACGATGGTCAAGCGTCTGGGTCAGCAGTTTCGCGTAACGCGCATCATGATGGAATCGTTCCACCTGTACCAGGACGTCGAGTCCTCGCGTCTACGTTCGTACATGATGGGCTACTTCACCATGATGATGGCGATTTGCTCGGTGCTCACCAAGCTTTCCGAGGAAGATTGTGCCGATGAGCGCCTGAAGACGCTGTGGAAGGACCTGAAGGAGTACGACGAGCGCATGTATCGTCGCGCTCGCTACGGCGTGGTCGGTTTCTTTACCAACTTGCGTGGACGGGCCGGAGACAAAACCACACTCGGCCTATACCATCTGGCCTCAAAGATCTTCAAATTCAACTAGCGCAGAAACGCTCGGGTAACGGGGACCCCTGGTCCTTAACTTGCTACTTCGAACAGTCCTGCGCAAGACGAGGCGCCACTGGCGCCTCCTTTGCGTGCGGAACTCGTATCAAGTTAAGGACCAGGGGTCCTCTGCTATGTCTCGCTTTGTGTCAGCAAACTGAATTTGAAGATCTTGGACGCGCGGTACACAGGGGCCTGGGCTGAAGGGGATTTTGTTGAGTAGGTTGCCCGGTGGAGCTTGGTTATGTTTGTCGCGAGTTCCGCACGAGCCGAAGAGCACTTAATGTGCTCTTCGTGCGAGTCAGGACTGTAGAGCAGCAAACATAACCAAGACCCGCCGGGCAACCGGACGAGCTAGCTTACTTTGCGGCGCCGGGGATGCCGTGGGAGGTTTTGGCGGTTTTGGTTCCGTTTACGATGGCGGTCTGTAGGGCTCTTACGGCGAGCATGCCCAACAGGTCTAGGGGAACGGCGGCGCTTGCCTGGGCTCCCAGCTTGCCGCTGGCGAGGGTGTAGATGGTGTCACCGTCGTTCGTGGTGTGCGTGGGGCGGATGGCGTGCGCATAGGCGTCTGCGGCCATCTGGGAGACCTTGGTGGCCTGAGCCTTGGTGAGCTCAACGTTGGTGACGATGCAGCTGATGGTGGTGTTGGTGCGGTCGAGTGGCATTTGCATGGAGCCGGCGGCGGCAAAGGCTGCGAGCTCCATGTCGACGATCTGGTCGCTATCGGCTGCGGCGCGCATGCCAGCGACCCATTCACCGGTGAAGGGGTCGACGATATTGCCGCAGGCGTTGACCGAGACCACGGCACCCACCTTAACAGGGCCGAGTGCCACGGCGGCAGCGCCTAGGCCGGCCTTCATGCAGGTGGCGGGGCCCATGAGCTTGCCCACGGTGGCACCGGTGCCGGCACCTACATTGCCCTGCTCGAGCGTGGTGGGGGTGTTGTCGAGCGCCTCGCGCACGGCGGAGATGCCAGCCTCAATGTCGGGGCGTACGGTGGGGTCGCCAAAGGCGAGGTCGAAGATGCAGCTAGAGCAAACGATGGGCACCTGCGTGGGACCGACAGGAAGGCCGATGCCGCGGCTCTCGAGCTCGCGGGCGACGCCGCTTGCGGCCTCCAGACCAAAGGCCGATCCACCCGAAAGGCAGACGGCGTGGACCTTGTCCACGGTGTTCTCGGGACGCAGCAGGTCGGTCTCGCGCGATGCCGGTGCACCGCCGCGAACGTCAACACCGCCGGTGGCGCCCTCGGGTGCCACGATTACGGTGCAACCGGTGCCGGCCTCCTCGTCCGTATAGTTGCCAATGCAAAAGCCATCGACATCGCAAACGTCAATGGCCTCAAGCAGTGTATCCATGTTTTACTCCTATCGGTTTTCCGCCGGGCCTTATGCCCGGTCGGGATCCGTACGGTACGCCGAAATTGTAGGCGCTGGGGGATACCCAGCGCCAGATGCAATTACGATAGTTTTTGAATCGCACGCGCGACGCGAGCGATGGGCAGGCCCACCACGTTGTAGAAGTCGCCCGAAATATCATGCACGAGCATGCGCCCGCCTGTGCCCTGAATGCCGTAGGCGCCTGCCTTGTCCATGGGCTCGCCCGAGGCGACGTAGCGCTCAATCTGCTCGTCGGTGAGCTCATAGAACGTCACGTCGGTCACATCGACAAACGACAGGCTCTCGGCGGCGTGCGGGGCTGTGGCGTCTCCGGCTCTAACGATGCAGACGCCGGTTGCGACCTGGTGCGTGCGCCCCGAGAGCTCGTGGAGCATGGTGCGGGCTTCATCCTCGTTTGCCGGCTTGCCCAAAAGCTTGCCATCGAAGGTGACGATGGTGTCGGCCGCGATGGTCAACTCATTGGGCTCGGCGTGCTCGGCGGCAACGGCGGCAGCCTTAGCGCGAGCTAAGCGCTCGACAAGCGTAAGCGGGGTTTCGTCATCAAAAGGAGTCTCGTCGATGTCAGCGGGAATGACGCGGATGTCGTAGCCCGCTTCGCGCATCAACTCGATGCGGCGCGGTGATTGCGAAGCCAAAATCATAGCTGAATACCCTCGGCAACCTTCTCGACAGCCTTGTCGCCAGCGAGCGTACGCAGCAGCTCAAGCGCAAAGGGGAGCGACTGGGCCATGCCGCTGGCGGTGATGATGTTGCCGTCGTGCGTGACCTTGTCGCCGGTATAGGCGCCCTCGGGGAAGCTCTTCTCAAAGCCGGGGAAGCACGTGGCGCGGCGTCCCTCGAGCAGGTCAAGCTCGCCCAGGATAAACGGGGCGGCGCAGATGGCGGCAACATGCTTGGTCGCGGCGAACTCGCAGACTACATCGCAGACGCGCTGGTCGGCGCGCAGGTTGGTGGCGCCGGGCAGACCGCCGGGCAGCACGACGCAGTCGTACTCATCAAAGTTAATCTCGTCAAAGAGTGCGTCGCAAGTTACGGGAATCTGCAGCGAGCTTACGACCTCGCGCGTGGGCATGATCGAGACGAGCGTGGCGCGCACGCCGCCGCGACGCATGACATCGACCATGGTCAGGCATTCAATCGTTTCAAAGCCATCGGCGGCAAGAACGGCAACGCTGGGCATAAGGGTTCCTTTCAAAAAGCGGCATACAATTAGCCGTCTTATACCCCGAAGACCCCCGCTTGCCACGCACCAATCTCAAAAAGACCGGTCGTGCCTGGGTGTTGCGCACTAGGAGGGGCTTGCGGCGCGGCGATAAAATCTCGAAATCCGTCATCTTTCGCTACATGAGGAGCTGATTTGCGATGATTAGTGTATTCGATCTTCTCGTTTTGCTAGTTGTATTTGGCGGTGTCGCGGCTGTCGCCTTTGCTGTTATCTTGAACAAGGAATCGTCGAATAAGCCTCAGCCTCCGCAGTCCAATCCGTACCAGCAAATGCCTCCCGCGCAGCAGGTTCCACCGCTTCAGCAGACGCCGACCGCGGTCGATGATGCTCAGCCAGTTGAGCCTACTTATTTTTGCGCTCAGTGTGGCTCAAAGCTGGAGACAAATGCCTCCTTCTGCCAAAACTGCGGCGCTCCCGTCAACCACCAGTGATTTTTCTGGGACGGGGATTAAATAATTATTCGGTACACAATGATTATTTAATCCCCGTCCCATTTTCATCAGGCGTTACCGACTTTTTTACTCGCCGGGAATTGTTGCGCAACAGATTTTGCTTTTTCGGGCTTAGCGTAGTCTCAGGTCATATTCACCTCTCGACTGAAAGGGGCAACCATGCCAAGAACAAGAAAAATGAAATGGGGGGCTTCTAATAGCCGGCCTGGCGCTGGCCGCTAGCCTTATTGTCGCGCCGCTGGGCGCCTATGCTGACGACGTCCCCACGCCGGAATTCAAAGAAACATATACGGTGGAAAGCGCTGAGCGTGCTGTGTGCCGATCTTTATCTGGGAAGTACATCGTCTTTAACGAGGATAATAATGGTGACCCCGGCGATTATGGAACGGTTTTAAACGTTGAAGACGGAACGCAGAAGCGTGTCAAAATGTCCCTCGAGAACAGCTGGGATGGTTACTGCTGCTTCTCTTCTAATGAAAAGACGTTATATGCGTACGACGAGGATAGCCTGTCAGTTACCGCCTACGATTTGAACTCAAATAAATCAAAGACTTATAAGCTTGGAAATTCCGTTATTTCAGATGGCCGTGCAGCGAGATTTCAGCTGTCTGAAGACGGAAAATCATTCCTATTTATTTCGGGTTCTCGATCGATTCAGTTTTGTAAGTACAATTTCGAAAAAGATGAGATTGAGGAGCAATTTGCTATAGATGATGATACTCTTGGCGTTGAGCCCTCTTCTGAGGTAATACGAGACGACTACTGGCTGTCTTCGGATGGTATGTACGGATACATAGTGTTCGATGGGTCTGAAGATGGCAAAAGTTGCAATAAAATAGTTACCTATGACTTGGACACAGCTTCGATTGCCAATATCGTTAGCGTTGAACTGGATACGGAAAACAGTTATGGAGCCGTCTATCCTTTGGGCCTTTGTTTTTCCGGCATTCCAATTACTTCGGACAAAGGCACCGTCCTTAACAACGGCGCTCTGTTGTCGAAGAATGGCGAAATGACAAATGATGCTGTTTGCGGTCTTTCAGAGCCTGACTACCCGAATGAAGATGATGGCATCTGCTCGGTTAATTCGAGCGGTTCATTGGCTTTAATTGCGCAGGGTAATGATACTTCTTCTGACGAAGTCGCGGTATATGATTGCGCTTCGGGCAAGCAGCGGGAGAAAGTAAAGCCGTCTAGTCCGGTTGGCGCTTATGGTTCATTGTCCAATGATGGTCGATATGTGCTCGGAATTAAAACTAATTCTGATAATAATGACAAGATGGTATTGCTTGATATAAATAAGAACGTTGCTTCTAAGACGCCTTTAAAGAGCGGAAGGAGTGTGGACGAGCTCTGGTTTGCTGATGACGATACGCTGGTTTGTTGTATGGGTTCTGCCAAAAAGGGCATCCGGGTTGAAGTGTACAAGTCGAACATTGCACGAAGTCCTCTAAAAACAGCGTTATCTGAAAAGGCAGAAGAGTCTTTCTTGCACAGTCCTGTTATTATCGGCGCAATTGCCGTTGCATTGGCTGTTGTCGTTATCGTCGTCGTATTTGTCGTCCGAAGGAAGATGGCGTCTTGCGTAGCCACTGATTCTCAGGCGGTCCCTCCGAGATCCGCTTCCGACTCGCATCTTAGCCCTTTGCGCCAGCAGGGCTCGCCTCGGTTTAATGGCGCGCAGCAATTCCAGCAGGCTGCAACCCCTATGGATGGGCCGCACTTCTGTGCTTCATGTGGCACTCCGCTTGTTCCCGATGCAAAGTTCTGTCCTCATTGCGGCACCCCGATAAAACGTTAACTGCGATACCGTGCCAACGCGCATAGTTAAACAAAAAGCCCAGCTGACTGCATTATGAAAATGTAATCAGCTGGGTCATTGTTTGGTGGCTTGTACCGCTTTCCAGTCTCGTCGGTTTCGACTTGCACGACAAAAAGGAGGCGGGGTTAAACCATCGAGCATCGAATGATTATCTAATCCCCATTTCTCATAAAATCATGCGGTTAGTTGCGCTTGAGGTGGACGACGGTTTCGCAGTGGAAGGTTTGCGGGAACAGGTCGACCGGCGTGATCTTGACGGGGGAGAAGGTGCCCTCCTCGACAAAGCGCTTGAGGTCGCGGGCCAGAGTTGCCGGATCACAGCTCACATAGGCGACATCGCGCGCACTCGTGCTCGCGATGAGGTCGATCGCCTCAGGGGCGAGGCCCGCACGCGGCGGGTCGACCACCAAGACGTCGGCGTCCTGATCGGGGAACTCGCGCACGGCATCGCCGCCGATGACGTCGACGTTATCGAGCCTGTTGATCTCCAGGTTACGGCGTAGGTCGCGCACGGCCGGGCCGTAGGCCTCGACGGCGGCGACAAAATCGCAGCGGCGGGCGAGCGGCAGGGTAAAGGTGCCGGCACCGCAGTACAGGTCCACGGCCAGTTCGTCTTCCTGCGGGTCGAGGGCGTCCATAACGAGCTCAATCAAAATCTCGGCGCCCTTGGTATTGACCTGGAAAAACGAGGGGGCAGATAAGCGCATCTGGCCTTCGGCGATATTCTCGGTCCACGAGCCCTCGCCGGCGAGCATCTCGACTTTGGAGACGCGGCGAGCTTTCTTTTCGCCCTTGCTCATCACGCGCACGATGCTCGTGGGATGAGCGGCGTCCGCCAGCACGCGGGAGACCTGCGAGCGCGGAAAAGAGCCTGTGGGCGTCCAGAGTGCGACCTCGAGTGCCTTGGTGCGGCGCGATGCGCGAATGCCCACGCGCTCGAGGCCCAGGTCGTGGCTACCGCTCAGATAGTTGAGCGCGCCGACGACCGATTTGAGCGCCTTGGGAAAACGCTTATCGAACAGCGGGCACGCATCGACGGCCACGATTTTGCTGGGGTCGACACCGTGCATGCCAAGGCGCACGCGACCGTTGACGACGGTCGGCTCCAGCTCGATTTTATTGCGGTAGCCCCAGTCGTCCTTGGTGTGGCGGATGGGCTGTACCAACTCATCGACCTGCTCAGGAGCGAACTTGCCGATGCGCTCGAGCGTGGAGCGCAGGTTTTGCTCCTTGGCGGCGAGCTGTGCCGTGCGTGAGAGATTGCCCCACGAGCAGCCGCCGCAGATGCCCACGAAGGGGCAGGGAGGCTGAATGCGATCGGGGCTTGGCTCCAGAATCTCGGTGGTGCGGGCGCGCATGAACGACTTGCCGTCCTGTACGACCTCGGCCTCGACGGTGTCGCCTGCCACGGCGCCCTGCACAAAGACGGCTTTACCGTTGTCGGCGTGCGCCAGACCGTCGGCGCCGTAGGTCATCGATTCTATAGTGAGCTTCATATCCCTGCCTGTCATTCGCGTTGTTGCTCGCACCATGGTATCAGGGAAAAGCGCCCCGCATCCGAGGCTTTCCTCAAATGCGGGGCGCTTCTACAAACTGCTTCTACAAACGACTATTTCGTCTTGCCGGTAATGAGCGTCTTAAGACCCAGGCCAATCAGGCCCAGGCCCATGCGCACGCGGCCGGGGCGATGGCGCTCGATGGCCTTGGTCTTGCCGGCGGGCTTATCGCGACGGGCGCTCGTCTCGGGTGCGGGCTTGGTGACCTGCGGCTCGGGCTGAGGTGCAGGTGCAGGCTCGGGATCAATGACGGTCACCTGGACCTTCTGAACCTCGGGCGCTTTCTCCACGGCGGGCTCTGCGGCAGCCTCGGGCTCATTCACCGGGGGAGCGGCAATCGCTTCCGGTTTGGCAACTGCCCTATGTTCAACCTCGGCCTGAATAGCTTCTTCGGCCACGCGTTCCTTCTCCTGTGCGCGCTGCTGCGCGGCCGCCTCGGCGTTGCGATAGGCACGCTCCAGCAGAGCTTCCTGTGAGTTGAAGGGCCTCTCGCCCTCGTGGCGCTCCACGGGAACCCAGGTGCCGTCGCTCGTGAGGCTGCGGGCCTTCACGTTGTCGCGCAGCTGCATGCCCATGTACTCGTGTACCAGTGCGCGGCAGGTGGGGTCGAGCACTGGGAAGGCGATCTCCACGCGGTGCTCGGTGTTGCGCGTCATCATGTCGGCCGAGCTCAGATAGATCATGTCCGAGTCCACGCCAAAGGCGTAGACGCGCGCATGCTCCAAAAAGCGTCCGACGATGGAGCGTACGTGCACGTTCTCGGTCTTGCCCGGAACACCGGGCTTGAGGCACGAGATGCCGCGGATGATCATGTCTACGCGGACTCCTGCGCACGATGCCTCGGCGATCTTGTCGATGACTTCGCGGTCGGTGAGCGAGTTGAGCTTAAAGAACACACGGGCGGGTTCGCCAGCGAGGGCGCGCTGGATTTCGCGATCCAGGCCGCGCATGATGAGCGGCTTCAGGCCGACCGGCGCCACGCCCAGGAAGCGGTAATCGCCGCGCAGGTTGCCCAGCGACAGATTGCGGAAGAACAAGTTGGCGTCCTCGCCGATGCCGGGATGGGCGGTCATGAGCATAAAGTCGCTGTAGAGCTTGGCCGTCTTCTCGTTAAAGTTGCCGGTGCCCAACAGCGTCAGGCGTGTAAGCGCCATGCCCTCGCGATAGGTGAGCTGGCAGATCTTGGAGTGGCACTTAAAGCCTTCGGAGCCGTAGATGACGGTGCAGCCTGCCTCTTCCAGACGCTCGGCCCACTCGATGTTGTTCTGCTCGTCGAAGCGGGCGCGGAGCTCCATGAGCACCGTGACCTCTTTGCCGTTCTCGGCGGCATCGATCAGCGACTCGCACAGGCGGCTCTGCTTAGCCACGCGGTAGAGCGTGATGCGCAGTGAGATGCACTCGGGGTCGTAGGCGGCCTCGTGTACCAGATCCAGGAAGGGGTTCATGGCCTCATAGGGATAAAAGAGCAGCTTGTCGTGCTGAAGTACCTGCTCGCGGATGGAGCGGGTCATATCGATGGTGGGGTTGGGCTGCGGCTTAAACGGCGTAAAGAGCAGCTCGTTGCGCAGGTGCTCGGGAATCTTGCCCTCAATGCCAAAGACATAGCCCAGGTTGAGCGGGATGTCGCAGGTAAAGACCGAGCGACGCGAGAGCTCGAGCGCCTTGCGGATAGTCTTGAGCGTCTGCTTCTCGAGTGAGCCCGAGACGGCGAGCACTACCGGCTGCAGGCGCAAGCGCTTCTTGAGGATGCGCTTCATATGCTGGCGGTAGTCCTCTTCCTCCTCGACGCCCTCGCCGTCCGGATCGATGTCGGCGTTGCGGGTGACGCGGATGAGCGCGCGGTCGAGCGGCTTATAGGAGCCGAAGCAGCTGTCCAGGCAGGCGAGGATGACGTCCTCGAGCAGAATGTAGGAGTAGGTGCCGGTGGGCGAGGGGATCTCGACCACGCGGTTCATCGAGGCGGGAATCTCGATCAGGCCCAGCAGACTTTCCTCGTCGGTGACGCCGTCCAGGCCGCACGCCAGGTAGAGTGCGCCGTTGCGCAGGTTGGGGAAGGGGTGGCGCGGGTCGATCACCAGCGGTGAGATAACCGGCGACACGTAGGCCTGGAAGTAGCGGGTTACAAAGGTGCGCTCCTCGGGCGTGAGCGAATCGATGCGGGCACGGTGAACGCCCAGGGTGTCGAGCTTGCCCTCGATGTTCTTAAAGATGGACTCCCAACGGGTAAGGAGCCCGGGCAGCTCTGCCATGACGGCATCGACCTGTTCGGAGGCGGTCATATTGCTCTTGTTGTCGACAGGTTGCTTTTTGAGCTCGGCAAGGTCGGACAGACCACCCACGCGCACCATGAGGAACTCATCGAGGTTTGACTCGAAGATCGAGACGAACTTAAGGCGCTCGAACAACGGCACGGACTCATCAAAAGCCTCGTCGAGCACACGGTTGTCAAAGCGTAGCCAGCTGAGCTCTCGGTTCTGCGTGTACGAGAAGTCGCGCGGCGGTTTGCGCAGCTTTGCGGCGGCTTGCTTTTTTTCGATTTTGCTCGGCATATGCATCTGTCCGTTCAGTCCCTACAGGGGACGGTAGCCCAACACTATCCACTATTGTCTCAATTTAGTCGACTTGTGGCACGGACGTATTGTGCGAACGGTATCTTAACCTACTTCTTACGCTGTCAAGGCATGCGACTAACTGCCCAACTCGTATTGAAAACAATCTATATCCATACTCAACTGGTGAGGATGTATGAATAAGAATGATTGCGAGCTGAATATAATCGAATCCAAATCGAATCGCGGACAAACGACATATATATGCAGAAAACCGTTTTAGCTATGCAATTTCTAAACATGAAAATATTTGTGCAATCTTGCTTAATTCCTTAGAAAAAAGAACGTTTACCTTTGAAAACCTGCTTTAGAAAACTGAAGTGCATCATGGGGGAATCATATGCGATATACCGTTCATCGCACTTTGCTGACCGTTCGGGGGCGAGGTGGAATTGCGGGTGGTTTTTGGATATAACTAGAGCTGTCAGCAAGCAGCGTCCCATACGGAGGGGCGCTGATACATTCGGCCGGTAAGGCCCGAAAGAAAGGTAGGAGGCCATGACGAAAGGTCTGCA
>UMBF01019355.1_pt1 | contig 17672 bp, 20 predicted proteins | sample 1963901 | NCBI WGS metagenome assembly UMBF01 (sample SAMEA4835935, study PRJEB28245) | human gut metagenome | biome: gut microbiome; material: fecal sample | place: Denmark | collected 2008 | reverse complement strand
GCAATCTTATCCTGCGTGAAGTAGTCCATCATGCTGCGGAAATTGGCGTTGCAGTTGTCCACGATGGCACGGGCGTTGTCTGCGATAGCCTGACGGGTAGCGCAGTCCTGCTGTGCAATGGTGTACTTCAGGTCGCCGATGAGCTGCTTGTTCTCGCAGCAGCAAGATGCAAGCTGCGTGGAAAGTGCGGTCTGACCCGCCTGCCGTGCGTTGCCCTCCTGCATGATGGCGAGGCTGATGGCGTTGTCGCCGTTGGACACGCTGCGTTCCAGACCGTTCACGAGCTGTGCGTTCTGGTAGCCGAGCTGACAGATGGCGCTGTTCACGCCCGCAAAGCCGTTTGCGATGTTGGCGTTGACTCCGTTTATCTGCGCCAGCTGGTCATAGCCCAGAGAGCAGATACCGCTCTGAATGCCAGCCAGAGAACGGGAAGTGTCCTGCTGGTAGAAGCCTTCAGACAGAGCCGCACGAGTATCTGCGCCACCCTGACCAGTTGCGCCAGTGCCGACCAGATAGGGGATGTAGCTGTTCATGCCGTTGTCACCACCGTTTCGACCGTAGCCGTTTGTACCCCAGCCGAAGATGATGGCGAGGATGATAACCGCCCACAGACCTTCGTTGCCGAAAAATCCGCCGTTGTTATTGCCACCGTCCTGCCCAGCCAGATAACCAGTTGCAAAATCGTCCATAACAAAACTCCTTTCAGTTTTGCGTTATGCCATCCCACCGCCGTGTGCGGTGGGCGAAGCCAAACAAAAGCGGTTTTTATCAAGTCCGCAAAACTGAGAAGCGTTTCGCTTAGAGGGATGCTTTACCGGGGCAGCGTCAGGTTCAGAGCGCTTGCCAGCTGATTCAGGTCGATGCCACGCTCTTTGGCGAGGTTCTGCGCCATCGTTCGGAGCTGCGTTTCGTTTTTGCCCTGAATCAGGTTCAAGCCTTGCATGATGGGTGCGTTCTGCCCGCTCAACTGCTGGATAAGCCCCATCGGGTTCTGTCCGGCACGGGCAAGGTTCGCAAGCTGCATGATGGGGCTGTGCGTAATCACATCAAACGGAGAGGACATTGTTATTCTCCTTTCTTTGCAGCGGCAGTGGGCTTGGAAAAGCTCTTTTGCCACTTTTCCAGTTCATCCAGCCTGTGGACGAGGGCGTTATACTCTTCAATGGGCACATACTGCTGTGTCGGTGCAGCGGTCTGCTGCGCCTGTTGCGCCTGTATCTGCCGCCACGCTTCCGGGCTGTAAAACTCCTGTACATAGGATTCGCAGGTGTCCGGGTTGAGCCGCTTGCAGTAGATCACACCGCTGCGCAGGTCAGGGCAATAGGTCGGTCTGCCGTACAGGTCAGACGGTATCGCCAAAAACTCCTCCCTGCTGGAAACAGGTCTGCCCAGCAGCCAACCACCGTCTTGTGCCGACTGCTGAACGGGCTGTTGCCCATTCATCGGCTGCGGACGCTGCGGTTGTGCCTGTTGCATCTGTGCGTTTGGCAGGGAAGTGGCAAGTCCTACCGTGCCCATACCGCCGTAAGGATTGACAGGCTGCTGCGGAACGTAAGGTGCTCCGGGTGTCGGATAATAGCTCATAATACATCCCTCCTTGTGCTCTTAGTGTACCGCATCAGCAAAAAGCGAAAGACAACGAAGGTATAACGAAGGACAAAAAAAGAAAAGCGCCCACGCGGAAAAATCCGCATGAGCGCTTAACTGTAAAGATGCACACATTGAAGTGCAATGCTAAAATATCACATCATCCAATATATGGCAATGCTTTTGACAAAACTAGTGCGAATAAAACAAAATCCACCAGCCTAAAGCTGATGGATTATAAGTGAGCGAGTAATCGCCCCGCCACCGAAGTGGCAAAATTGCGTCTCCCGCATGGTACGCACTATAAGTAGGCGAGCGGGAGACTGGTCGGCGCCTATCTGGCAACCGCTTTTTTCATTCCCAGATAAAGCACGGGGCTAGCTGGCAAATATCCACCCTAATGCGCTTCTTCGAGAGGCCGGGTGGATTTGTTAAGTATATTATACCACAATTCGTGCAAAAAGAAAAGCGGCAAGCTCTGGAATAGCCTGCCGCTTTGTTGCGTTTGTAGAATCAGCCTTAAACATGCGTCCTACATACACTCAGCTCGTAAAAATATTATATCACACATTTAACATTTTTTCAATGCCTTTCAGCCGGTAGCCTACCGCCGTCCGGCTGTAATGTGTCTGTGCTGCAATGTCCGGCAGCGGGAGCCGCTCAACGTACCGCAGTAAGGCTATCTTACGGTCTACCCTCCCAAGCGGTGCGTTTTTGATGGCGGCGGTCATCTGCTGTCGGTCAAGTCCTTGCAGCGCAGCGGGCAGCACCACACGAGCCGCCGCCACAGGTAGCACCGAGCCAGAAGGGCTGCGGGAGCTGTCCGGCGTTGCGCACCATAGTGCCAAGCACGGCAAACTGGTGACGAGTTCGACTTTTGAGGCTGAAAAAGTTAAACTCATTTACAAAAACAGCCTGTTTCAGCCATTGTTGTGCGTATGTAGTGCTTGCCATAATAACCTCCTTACTCCTTTTCCAGCGCCGCTTTCATGCGGTCAAAGAAAAACTGGATGACCGCGCCGATGGTCTCATCGGTGATGGCCCAGCTGATGAGCCTGCCGTATTTGCTGGCGCTCAGGGCGGCGCGAAGCATCTTGACGACCCACGCCTTGCGCTCTGCGCCACGTTTCGTCCCCTGAATCTCCTGCTCTGCCCGCTCGATGAGGTCCAGCACCAGCGGCTTTACCGCTGCGCCATAGCCCAACCGGATGCAGCCCAGGGCGTAAAAGATAAAGCCGCCCAGCATCAGCACTGCCGCCACCGGGGCAGGGATAAGGTCAAAAAGCTTAGTTGCCAGTGCTTCCATGATTGGTCACTCCTTTTAACAGATAGTTGTCAATGTCGGTGCGGCTCTTCTGCATTCCCTCGCGGTTGTTGCCGGAGAGTTGGGCATCCAGCAGATTGCGCACCCCGTCGAGGGTCAGACGACTCACCTCGTCGATTTCGTCAAAGCGGCGCAGGTCGCGGGCAAGGGCCTGCGTGTGTTGGAACTGGACCTGCTCCAAGGTGCCGATGCGCTTGTCCATCTCATCCAGCCGCTTGTTCTGCACGTTGTCAGGCTCCTGCGCCTTTTTGATGTACTTGTGGATGATTTCCAGTACCTTGTCAATGGTGATGGCCGCAGCACACAAGCTGCCAAGGATGCCCAACACCCACAGCAAAGCTTCTTTTTCGGTCATTTGCCCTCCCGGAGACGGGTCAGACCCTTCTTCTCGATAATACGGGGATAGTTGAGGGTGGTCACGTTGAGGTCTACGTTGCCGGAGATGCCCGGCACGCTGCCCTTGCTGGTGTGCTGGTGGGCGTTGTAGTTAAACGTCACGCTGGGGGCCTCGCCGGTGTAGTCGGCCAGCCACACGTCCCACCGAGAGGACAGCCTCGCCATGTCCAGCTCGTACTTGTAACCGGTGTAGGTGTAGAGCTGGGCGTAAAAACCCATCCGCTCCACCTGTTCCAGCGCGTAGGCGGTGAGGTTGGTGAGGTCGAGGGTGCTCATAGGCTTGAGCTTGTTCTCCTCCACGTCCACGCAAACGGGGAGAAAAAACTCCTTGCCGTATACCGCCTGCCGCAGCAGGGCAAGCTCTTCGTCGGCCATCGCCTCGCTGGTGGCGTAGGTGTAGTAGTAGACGCCCACGTCTAAGCCCGCCGCTTTGGCGTTGCGGTAGTTGGTCTCAAAGGTTGGGTCGATGTACAGGCCATCTGCCCGCTTGGAGAGCTTGTAGTTGGTAGATACCGTCTTGAGCATCGCTCCCTTGTAGCCCGCCGCTGCCACCTGCGCCCAGTCGATAAGGCCCTGATACCGGCTCACATCGACGAACCGGTAGGGTGGGCCGCCCTCCCAGCCGGTGACGGCCTCTGCCTTGGGGACCTGGGGCGTAGGCTCAGGTTTTCCGGCGTCCTGCTCGTCCCCCGGGCCAAGGATGGCCCGCACCAGCTTTTCCAGAAGTTCCAGCAGCTTACTCATCGTAGTCCTCCCCCGTGATCTCTTTGTACCGCTCTGCGTCGATCTCGCCGTCGGCAACCCGCTTGGCCAGCTCCCGCTTGACCCCGGCGCGGCGGGATGCGGGCATCTCTGCCCACACCTTAGTACCGGCGATCAACCTGTTTGCCCAGATTTTATCCATTTTGATGTCCTCCTTACTTATTGACGGCGGCGTCCAGCTCGCACAGCGAGTCCTCGATAGCTGCCAGTCTCTCATCAGCGGCCATATCCTGCTCACACAGGGCGTCTTCCATCTCTGCGGCGGTCTTCGCCGCCTGCGCTGCCAGAGGGCCGGTCTTGTCGGTCATCCGGTAGTGGCGGTCGATCTCGTACCAGTCATAGCAGCGTCCTTCCGCGTCCTCCGCGCTGCGCAGCTTGCGGACGACCCGGAAGCTGTCGGTGATGGTCTGGTCGGGATACTCCCGCTCAAGCTGGTGGTAGCCGGTCAGACCGGTGTGAGCGTCGCCGATGGTCTTGAGGACTTCTGCGCCGCCCTTTGTGCCAAAAACATAATCCACGTCAGGTTCTCCTTTCTCCGATGCTCTCGGACGACGTGCTTCAGATCGCGGACGACCCGCTCTCCCCGAAACAGCCATTGATAGAGATGATAGTTGTTGCAGTGCCGGAGCTGCCCGAGGCGCGAGAGCAGGCTTGCTGCCGCTCTGGGCGTGATGGGCTTCCCCTGCCGCCTGCGCTTGCGATACCGCGCCAGCGCCCGCTTGATGTGCAGCAGATTCCGCTTGCGGGGGATGGTGTACCCTCTCCCGTACCGGTAGCCTACAGCGTCCGCCAGCCGCCCTTTCGCCCGCGCAAAGCCGCGCCGGGGCGAGGCAAGGGGCGTCTTCGGCTGCTTTTTCGCCACCGGGAACACCTGCCAGTCGCCCTTGAGTTTCAGATCGTGGGCGTTCAGCCAGCTTTCCACAAGGATGCGGAGTTTGCGCAGCTTGCGCTTGTTTGGCCCGAAAGCGGTCAGGTTGTCCATGTACCGGGCGTAATGCTTGCACAGCCCGCTCTCCCGGATGAGCTGGTCGAGGGGCTGTAAGACGGCGTTGGCGAACCACTGGGAGGTGTACGTCCCCAGCTTTACGCCGTCCCGGATGACGCGCCGGATGAGGTCGAGGACGCGGCGGTCCTTGTAGAGCTGCCGCATCCGGTCCATGACGACTTCCGGGGTCAGGCTGTCGTAGAAGTGGCGGATGTCACCGCAAAACTCGTACTTCGTCCCCTTGCGGTCGTACTTCATCCATCGCTGGATGGCGTTCTTCTCCCGGTGTGGCCCGCGCTCCCGGATAGAGCCGCAGCAGTAAAAATCCATTCCCTGCATCATCCTGGGCTGCAAGACCTGGATGAGGGCGTGGTGGACATACTGGTCGGGCCACCGGGCCGGTTCGCTGATGGTGCGCCACTTCCGGGCGTTCGCGTCCCACCGCTGGCTGACATGGGGCTTTTTCGGTTCAAAGCCGCCGACGAGTATTCGCCGCAGGTCTTCCACCCGCTGAGCCTTGGTCTCTTCCACCCACGCCGTACAGGTGTTGGGCTTGTGGCCTCGATTCCAGTGGTGGGTGCGGTTCACTTCGTCGATGGCGCGTAACAGATTATCATCTGAGATTAACGTATCAAAGAGCTTTCCAGCTCTCTTCATTCGGGATACCCTCCTTTTAGCTGTACGGACGTTCCAGCGCCCCTTGCGGGGTGTACTAGCCCGCTCCCAAAACGCCTATCTTCACCGTGAGGTGTGCGGCTGCCTGTGCCGTAAAATGTGAGGTTGGATAAAATCAAAAAGGAAGCGGCAGCCGATGTTCCCGTTATAGTTCGACGCGGCGTTGTAGTTGACGTAGAACAAACCATAGTTGGAGTAGTGGCTATAGTTACCACCGACGTAGAGGCAGGGGTTCGACGAGCTGAAGTTCCAGTTATCGCACGAGGCCTGAGAACAAAAAAGCGCCGGCAATGCACAGACAGTCCCATATAAAGTTCAGCGCCTTACGGCGCAATCATCTGAGTGGGCTGCGGCCCCCTCAGACTCCCCCGTTGGGGAGTTCCTGGAGGCGGCAGCCGATGCTCCCGCTATAGTACGACGCGGCGCTGTAGTAGACGTAGAACAAACCATAGTAGGAGTAGCGGCTATAGCTACCACCGACGTAGAGGCAGGGGTTCGACGAGCTGAAGCACCAGAAATCGCACGAGTACGTTGCGTCATTACCGGACGCGGATGTGGGGATAAACATCGGGAAGCCGCCGTTTGTCTTGACCTTGAATGCGGACGGCCAGCCATTGGACGGAACGCCGACCGCCGTGCCATTGCTGCTGTCGCTGAACTCGGAGGGATTCAAGATGATGTTCAGGCCGTTGCCGTTGTTATAGCAGCCATCGCACCAGTCCAACACGTTATCCCACAGGCCCTCGATGTTGCGGTACTGCGTGCCGCCGTAGGTGGCCCGGCTGCTCTGATCGGTGCCGGTGTGGTAGGGCATCGAGTCGGTGTAGCCCATTGCGAAGGTGTTGCTGTTCGGACTGCATCCATAGCCGATTTTCGCCTGACTGTTCCAGTCGGCGAACTCGACGATGTACAGCAGCCAGAGCGTAAACCGCATCGCAAAATCGCTCTGCCAGATGGTCGAACCAAGATTGTGGATGCCGGAGCGGGCTGAAGAGCGGGTCATGTTCACCCTGGGGCTGCCGGTGCCGCTCTTATAGGTGCCGTTGCAGTGGTATCTGCCGATGTACACCACGTCCCGCTCACCGTGGCCGTCACCTCTGTCCATGTGGGCAGGGCTGACGCTGTAACCCTCCACCGCGCGGTCGGCGATCTGGATGGTCATTCCCCTGCCGTTTTGGGTCAGCTTGTACCAAAATTTCGGGATGCTGACCATCGTGCCGCCGGTGCGTTCGCTCTTTACCATGCCCGCCCAGGGCTGCAAGCCGTCGAAAGGACTGCCATAGCTGCTTGCCCCCGCTACATACGGCACGGGGTCGGTAAACTCTGCCGCCTCGTCGGTGCGGCTCCACTTGGTGGTGCTGGTGCCGTCCCAGCTTGCGCCGTAGATGTGGACGTATGCAAGCTCAAGGGGATAGTCCCTGTACTCGCTCACCTCCACGCTGCCCTCGGTGGTCTCGTCACCCAACGTGGCCGTTACGGTCCATGTGCCAGCGATGGGCAGATACAGCTTGATGCTTCCGCTCTCCGGCACGGTGCCGGTCACGGTCTTGTCTCCGCACTGGGCGGTGACGGTGCTGCCAGCCTTGACTGTCACGGTCAGGGTGTAGTAGGTCAGGGTCAGAGTCTTGGTGCGGCAATACTCAGCCTGCACCGTCTCCGTGGCCGCGCCGGTGCCGAGCGTGGCGGTAACGGTCCACTCTCCGTCGTGGGGCAGGGCCGTAGAAAAGCTGCCGTCCGCAGCCACTCCGCTCACGTCTTTCTCGCCGTCCGAGAGGACGACGGAACTGCCCGCCTCGGTATGCACCACCACCCGGGGCAGCACGATGCCGCCCACCGCCGCAGCGTCCGCCGCCGCGCCGGAGAGGGTGAGGGTCTTGTCGGTCTCGATTTTGATGGCGTTGATACGGTCGCCGGTGGCTTTGGCGTCTGCGGGAGCGCCCTTGACGGTTAGGGTGGGGTCGGTGGTGACGATAGCCGCTGCATTGTCCGCATACTGCTTCGCCGCAGCTTCACTCTTCGCCGCAGCGTCTTTACTTTTTTCCGAAGAGTTTGCGGCTAATTCAGCAGCGTCTTTTGCGGTTGACGCAACGGTTGCGGCGGCTTCCGCCTTTTCCCTTGCAATGTCAGCCCCTGCAACATCGCTCAGAGTGTTGAGGGTGTCGGCGTTCATTGGAGTACCCTCGACAACAGGTTCGTCATTACGAATCAAAGTGATGATTTCTGATGTGCCATCAGATTTCATCATAGTCCAACGCCCGGGATATTTTGCCTTTCGGTCAACAAAGTGCATAATAGGGTTCACCTCCGCATATTGTATCTGAACAATAAAGTAAGTGGTCTTTTGCCATCGCTTCAATGTCAGACAAAACTTTTTCTACTTGATTGATAATCGCAAAATGATAACTCAGCGCCTCGGGAGTTTCCGGGGTAGAACTTTTGCCACTGCATTTGGAACGAATGGCTTTCACGTTATCAATCCACCGAGTGGCATCCGCAACGGTCAGATAATCATTGATTGTCCAACCAGCTTCCACAGGAACAGTTAAACCGACCGTCCCTGAAAAAATAAGCTTGCTGTCGTCGCCGTAATAAGCGCTTCCATTTGTAATGTTGACGTAGTCGTTTGCGACAACCCATGATGGCTCGACAGAGGGCGGGTAGAAGTTGTTGGAGGCGGCGAAATAGAGCTGGTATTCGACGCCCTTTTCCAGCGCGAAATCGCCCATGTCCAGCGCCACGTCGTTGTAGCCGCGGATAATGTCGATGAACTTGTCCACTAGGGCGGTCGTGGAGTCGTACTTGCGCAGGACGGTGCGCATCGTGCCCGGCACATAGCCCTTGACACGGAATTCCAGCGAGCGGAGCCGCAGGTCCGCTTTCTTGGCCGTCAGCGGCATGAAAAACTCGAACTTGGCGGGATAAGTGTCCCATGCAGGAATGTCGCCGCTTTCATTTTTCGCAGTAACAACTTGAATGTTTTGCTGTACAATCCTTGCAGAATAAGGTGCGCCAACGATTTCGGCGAGTTCTTTGATTCCGTTTTCAATGCGGTTGTAATCCGTATAGCTCAGAGCGCCCTTCATGCCAGCAGCCCATTCTTGCTGTTCTTCTTCTGTCCATGTGCCAGTTCTTGCCTTTGCGGTCAGTTCTTTTACCCGGTCAACATCAGCTTGCGTTCGGTCTGTAATCCACGTTGCCATATTTCACCTCTTAAAAAATCAGTTTGCCGTCAGCGTCAATAGCGAGAGACTTTGGGACGGTAAATGCAGGGTGAACAACATTGTCATACTTACGGGGGGAATCGTCATTCGTAGCGTAAGAAATCGTCTCTGCGTTGGTATTCACTTGTAACGTAGAATCATACACGGCGTATGCATTTACAAGTTTGCTGACCAACAGAGGTCGCCAGTACTTGTTGGCGCTTGAACTTGTGCCAGCAATATCACGAAGCATCTGAAGCGAGTACAGGTAAGGAGTTCTCGTCCAAATGGAACGTCCTCTGCTGGAGCCCTCCATGTCAGAGGCAAGCATCGTTTTCAGGATTCCAGATGCATTTTGCAGGGGAGTACCCTCGTTGTGCTTATAGCTCGGGCTACTAGTTGTCCAATTCGGAGCATCAGAGCCTTCCGTGTCGTATCCAAACTCGTGGTAAGAAAGCAGGAAAATGCTTTTTGCCATCGTAGTCACTTTGCTGCTACCAGAATTGCAATAAGAGTCAGAAAAACCGGGAGTATAATAGATGGTCGTCTTATCAATAGCTTGCTTCTGGGCGGAGCTGAACGAGTTGAAGTACTCTCCGTTGAGCCAGCTGTTTACGCTGCTGCTGGCGTAAGTAGACCATGTAGAGCTCCAAGCCATGATGGCTGCATAGTGTTTTCGAACCAGAAGAGTTCGCCCGGCTCCATTCAGCTCGCTTTCGTAGTCATGCTTTGCAACGATGAACTCGGCCACGTTACCGCCTTCATCCATAAGGACGGTGCCGCCCTCTGCAACATCAAACAGATTGTACGCTGCCGTAGCAAAGGAGCATTCCGCGGAGACGCCACCTGCCGAGGCTGTGACAACAGCCTTACCCGGGGAGTTCCACTTGACTTGACAGGTGGATTTTCCTTCTGCGTTTGTCAGAACGTGGATAGAGACGATTCCCTCAGGAGAAGCCGACCAGTTGATTTTCGGAGAATCAATAGAAGCAGGGGAGAGGGTGGCAGACAAAATAACGGAGTCGCCCCAGCCAAGCTGTTCACTGGTATGGTCAAGAGACATGGCCTGAGCATCTGCCATCATGTACCCTTCGACAGTGCCTTTGAAACACCCATTGAAGGTGTACTTTACATTGGTTGTCAGCAAGACAGCGTCGTAATTGAACTGATGGTGAATCTTTACAATATCAAGAGCATCAATAGTAGGGCTTGCCCGATAGGTAAGAGAAGCCTTGCGACGGTTAGAAAGGACTCCATAAGACTCCGTAAGGGCGTTCCTGGATTTTGCAAGGATGTCCTTTGTGAGCATAACATTGCTCAGAGTCTGGCTCACGCCTTTGCCCGAAGGATTTTCAGGATAAGCGTAGGTGGCATTTCCTACGGTGGTCACTACGTTAAGCATATTCTGGGCAAAGGTGATTTCCGGCCAAGAATAATTGTTCAGTACTGGAATGTCCAACACGGGATTGGAGGTATCGGCTCCGTAGACTCTGTTAATTTTTATCACGCCATCACGAGTCTGGTACAAAGCCATTCCAGCAGCGTTTGCCGCAAGCTGCAAAATATCGGAATTGTGATAAGTAGACTCATCGCTTGTAATGTCGGTGGAGTAATCTTTCAGTTCATCCGAAATATCGAAGGTAATTTCATCCGCTTCCAACAGCTCCAAGGCATCGTAGCACATCTCATAGAGCGTGCCGTATTTTCTTCCGGTGTACTTCGTGCTGGATAGATACAAGAAAGCGTCTCGCGCCTGAAAGGACGCCTCAATACTGTTGGCAGGGACGCTCCACTCCGACAGGAAGAACATTCCTCCGCTCACCCATTCAGTCTTTCCGTCAACATCCATTCCATAACGAACGGTGACAGGCTGGCGCTCATAGATGTACTTGTAAATCCCTTGAGGGTTTACGGAGTCCCATGTGCGGTCACTGTTGTCTAAACTAAAGGAAATCGACTCCTGAGAAAGCTGCCCGGAGATAGGGTCTCTTGCAGAAGAATGGCTGTAGGACAAGATTTTGGTCTTGTCAAACACCAGATACCTTCCGATTTTCACTTGCTCGACCCTTACTCTTCGGTCGGGGAGACACCACTTCAGCACCTCTAGCTCTACAGCATCAAACCCGGAAAGTTCTACTTCAACGTCAGAACGAATGGATTTATTTCCGTTCACAGTCACGGTTTTCAGCTTTTTGGCTCCAAGATATGCGCTGACCGAAAAATCTGTAGCGTATTCGTTAAACGCTGTAGACCAGCAAATCGAAACGCCAGGAACGGAGGACTTGTTTTCACTTGGAAGTTCAAGCCGAATAACAGGGTGACTTGAATCGTCAAAAATCTCGGCGCTCAAAAAACCAGTAGTTCCATACGGAGGAGAAGAAGGAACGATGCCACAGCTTCCATCAAGAACAGTGAGATTGGGCTCTCCTGTGGAATACCTCGAAATGGAAGCGTTATCAGAAAGTGCAATATTGTGAAAGGTGGAGAACGGGGCCGCCGATGACGTGACGATGGTAGCCTTTTTGTTGATGCCGGGTTCAGTAATTCCACAGGTAATCTCTACAAAAGATTCCGGGACGAGTGTTTCGTTAAATTTTTCTTTCCACTTATCGGAGACTTCAACCATGTATCATACCTCCACAAGAGAAAGCTTGCACCCTGTCCACCCCATCACGCCACCGGTTTTCGGACCTCTGCGCCACATACCGCCGGTGCGGTCGGAGACATACATCTGGCGCGTGGTATAACCGGCTGTGGCTTGGTTATAGAATTTAACAGTGCAGTAAAAATTCGTGGTGAAAAGGCTTAAGATGTCGGCCCACTGCCGCGCGGTAAGGTAGTTCCATGACATGGAGACCTTTGCCACATCATGCCGCACGACAGCGCCAACAACTTTACCCTGAACATTTCGCCCAGAGTCCACAATCGTGCTAGTCGTTCCCTCATAAGAGGATGGTTCCGGCAGCTCTACGCCATTCACCGTAACCAGTGCAGGAATATTGGCCATCTGAACCATCCTTTCTTAGTAAGAGTAAACTTCGGTACCCATAATGGACATGCCACGTTCTTTCTGCGTTTTTTCAACGGAAGCAGTGAGCTGCTTGCCATCAAGGTAAACTTTCACGTCCCTGCCATCAGAAATTTCTTCTCCGTAGCGCTGCCATATATCGAGGAATGCATTGTAGCAGCCATTGTACACAGCATCCCTCATCTCTTCGGAGTTTCCACTTGCGGCAGAATAGGTGCCACTATACGAACCAGACCCATAGGTAGAATCATAACTGGATGTGCCAGCATACTGAGAGCTGTCGCTATAGTTAGAACGGCTGATACTGCCAATAATTCCTGCGATAGCAGCGGCAATCGCCACGCCACCGGCAACCATTGCAAAGCCAGTAGGAATGCCAAGCACGGACAACGTGCCACCGATCGCTTCCAGCATGGCGGTAAAAGCGCCGCCAATCGTAGTAATCAAACCAGCTACACCAGCAAGCATCTTCGGGAACTGGCTCAGTAAGCCACCAGACAAGCCTTTACTGATTGCAAGCGCTGCGGTCGAGAGCGGAGTCTTCGATTTAGTGAACACGCTGGTAATGTTCTCGACCATCTTCGCCGTATTTTGTGTGGCAGCGCCAAAATTCTGAGTCAGTGCGCTCACCAGATTTTTGCCAATGGTAGCGGCTGTATTCAGCAGGGAAGAAGCTTGGCTTTTCAATTCTTTGCTCAGTCTGCCAAGCAAATCGCTTGCAACGGACTTGACGCGTTTACGCTGCTCATCGCCCATAGCGCCCCAGATGGAAGCAGCAATAGTAGTGCCGACTGTTTTCCAGTCGCCACTCTGCGCGGCCTGAATGAAAGTTTGCACCGTACCGAAGAAGTTGGTCTTGAGGTTGTTATCGAGTTCGGCCCACTTAGAGTCTAGCCCGGAAATGATTCCGTTGACGTAGCTCGTGCCGCAGTCAATGCCATAGTTCGCCATCTCTTCGCCCTTGACCTTGGTGGCGTCTACAAGTTTATTCGTGGCATCGTTGACATAACCGAGAGCGCCGGTGATGCCGTTGGCAAGGCCTTGAACAATATAGCTACCATAATCAAAGAACACCTTAGAAGGAGAGTGAATGTCCAAATCGCCAGTGAACTTGTCAAGAATAGCTTTTGCCAGACCACCAACTGTTTTCTTAGCGGTTTCAATACCTTGATTGATACCTTTAATAAGACCGTCCACAATATTTTTGCCATACTCAAGCATTTTCTTAGGAATGTTCTTAACAGTATCAACCAAACTGTTCCAAGCCTTGTCCCAGTTTTCTTTGAATCCGGCCCACTTCTGGTTCCACCACTCACCAACGCCAACAAACCACTGCTTCAAATCGGCGCTGGCTTGATTAAGGCTCTCTTCAGCAGACGAAACAGCTTCACTAAGACTGTTCCAAGCTTTGGAGAAGTTTTCTTTGAATCCGGCCCACTTCTCAGAAAACCAATCATTCAAAGCCTCAAGCTTTTTGTTGAACGTATAACGGAGAATTTCAAATGTAGAATCAATTCCGCCTTCTGCCATTTGAACTTCTTCTTCGGAAAACCCAAGATTCTTCAGCCGATAATGAATGGCAAGCGTAGTATAACCCGCCTCTTCGTAACGCTTGATATAATCTTCAACTTCTTTGATGCGGTCTTTTTCGCCAAAGGTAATGCCAAGCTGCTCCAAAACAACGCCAACGCCAACGCCAAGAATAAGCGCTGCGCCAGCAATCGGAGCGGAAGCGCCAGCAGCCAAAGCGAGCGTAATACCAGCGAGACCGCCAGCAGCCGCCGTCAAGGCGGTCAGCAACATATCAATGGAATCGCCCGGTTTAATGGAGCCGCCTTTTGTGCCACCATAAGTGATGGCAGACAAGGCGAGAACAGCGCCAACGGAAAGACCGAGCGAAAATCCTGTGGCAGTTTTGGTAAATACCGCACCAGCGATTCCAGTTGTTACGGCGGTGCTAATGCCTTGAATCCAAACGGATGCGTCAGTAGCTTTGACAGTGCCTTGCGATAGATTAGTTTTAATGGATTCAAGCTGTGCAACGGCGCTTACGATAAGGGCAAGAGATGCACCTTCGGCCCCAAACAAAGCGTAACCGCCGATAGCCGCTGCGGCAGTGGTAAGCCATTCCGTAAAAAACGCTTTAACATCTCCGGTTTTCAAAAAGCTGTCAGAAAACTTCTGAACGAGTGTCCATTCGATAACAAGAACGGCAATCATGGCAGCGGCTTTTTGAATGCCGTTCATGCCTTTGATAACTTCACCGATTTGTTTGATGAACTTTCCAAGCTCCCAAAGAGCAAATGCAGCCGCAATAGATTCAATCAGAGGAAGCATACTTTTTATTTTCTGCTTCATCTCATCAATAGATGTGCCAACATAGTTCTTGAACATATCGTAGCCGGACAGGTCTACATCGCCCAAAATGTTGCCAGCAGATGCACCGCTGCCAGAACCAGAGCTTCCCTGCGTTGGGTCAATGATGTTAAGTTCATCAAAACCCATCGTGTAGTCCTTCAAGGCCTTTGCGGCTTTCTTTGTGGAATCAGCCGTGTCATCCATTGCGTCACCGATGCCGCCAACGCTATCAGCGCTCTTGGTGAAATCAGTAAACACGACCTTCACACCCATCAGCTTTGCCACCCATTCAACGAACTCTCGAATGAGCTGCACGGCGGCAATCAGTGGGGGGAGAATGGATTTCAGGGCAGGGTAGAGCAGAGAGCCGACAGACTTTGCCAACATATCAAGCTGTGCTTTCAGAATCTTGATCTGGTTGGCGGGGCTTTGAATGGTCTGCGCAAGGTTGCCCTGCACATTGGCAGTCTGCTTCATAATGGCGATATAACGCAGAACCGCCTTATCTGCCTGAGACAGGCTAGAAACCTGCTTGTTAAAGCCCAAGGCAAGAAGTTCCTGCTGTAACCGCACCTGAGACAGGTCAACACCAAGACGACGAATAGGTTCAATCTCACCAGAGATAGCAGAGGACATTGCGGTAAAGGTTTCGGCAACATCCTTGTTCCAATAGGAGCCTTCGTCATAGGCAAGCTGAGTCAGGTTCTTAGACAGAACGTATGCTTTGTCGCTGGCCAGACCGAACGAAGTACCAAGGCTCTGAATAGTAGCCATGTAGGTCATCGCTTTGGTCGGGTCAACTCCAAGCAGGCCTTGCATCTTGCTAATGAGCGTATCTGCTTCACCGCTCAAATTGCCCATAGCATTATGAAACAGGTCTGTCGCTTCGTAAAAGTCATTGAACTTCGCAACAGCTTTGCCAAGATACTCAGCAATAGCTTTCAGCGAAACCAGCTTTTTCGCAGACAGCATGAAACCATTCAGCTGGTTAGACAGGCTGAGATAGCTTTTTTTCTGTCGTTCGTTGGCAGCAGTCACACGGTTTGCCTGTGTGACCACCTTGCTCAACTGCGGCGGCAGCTTTGCAAAAGCGTTGCCAACCTTGTCAAGCTGAGATGCAAGGGGAGTAAGGGCAGCAGAAATCTTCTGACAAGAGCTTGCAAAAGAATCAAGGTCTGTTGCTTTCAGCTTGTCGGTCAGATCAGGAACCTTTCCGATCGCATTGAAAGCGCTGCCAAGAGCTTTAAGGTTTGATGCGTCCAAAATAGACAGCGGAGCCAAAGCGTTGGTGAGCTGAGTAATGCTTCCAGACATGGAGTAGAAGTCCACGCCGTTCAAGCCGGAGACTGCCGTAGGAATCTTCTTGATTGCATTTACGACCGTGTTGATGCTCTTTGCGCTTGCGGTCGTGTTGACGTTGGAAATTCCATTCAAAAAGCTGGTGATTTTGTCCAGCCCGGACATTCCAGCGGATGCCTGTTTCAGCGTTGCAATAGAACTAGCCAGCTTGTCAAGGCTGTTCACAACCTTTGTAACGTTGCCCTTTGTCCGCAAATTAGAAATGGCGGTAGCGAGCTTGTCGATATTAAGCTCCGCACCGCTGGATTCCGCAGAGATTTCTACGGATAAGCTTGTAATATCAACATCAGCCATCACTACCACCATCACTTTCCATCATAGAGAACATCATTCTCTTGATTCGCTCCTGCGCCTCAACTGCGCGTTGGTATTCATACTCGTCTTTCTCCTTTTGGGTAAGGGGAATCGGTCTATCCATGTACTTGATGGGCTTAGACCCTTTCTTTCGGAACATATTGCCAACCGTAGAGGAAAGCGCAGATGCTATGTAAAAACCGTTTCTCCATGCTTCTGCATTGGCTCTGCGTTCTCGCAGCTCCTCTGCATCACGGTATACCTTAGCCAGCCAAACATCGCCGTGCCAGAACTGCTCGTAGGTCATACCGATGGAGATGTAATAGGCTTCTACATCGTGGAACAGCTTAGAGAAGGAGAACGATTCTCCCTCTCCGTCTGATTCCTGAGATTGTGCGGTTACACAATCTCCCACGTTGCGTTTTTTGCGGTCTTGTCCTCAGTGTCAGTTGCCAGCAGAGACTTAGAAGCATCCATGAACATCTCAAGCAGAATGCCCATCAGGTCTTCCTTATCCTCGATGTGCTGGAACATTTCGTCCACAACCTTGCGCTTGATGCCCTTGTTCCGCGCGATAAAAGCACCGTAGAACAGGGCACGAGAATTGGACAGCAGATTGGTCATCTGGGTGTACTGACCAATCTGAAAACCTGCACGTTCGGTAGCTTCCACGCTATCACGGGTGAAAGTCAGCTCATAAGTGTTCTTGCCATCGGGGGAATGAAAATTGATAACCTTAGAAGCCATAATAAATGCTCTCCTTTATAAATAGGGGCAGAACCAAATCCGTTGTTCAGTTCTGCCCGGTTTGATTGATTCAATTTTTGCGGTTTAGCCGCCGTTGATGGTCAGCGCCTTAACAAACTTCGGCTTGGTGTGAAAAATGCAGTTGATGGTCATTTCCACAACCTCGTCAACGCCGAAGCCGGACAAACCAACCTGGTGCATGCCCTGCCAAGTGAAACCGGAGCCGTCCTGCATCTTAATTGCATAGTACTTATCGGGGTTCTCTTCGGCAGATTCATCGTAGCCAGCTTTCTGCACCGATTCGTAATCTTCCTTGTTGTAGTTTGCGGTAAACGCCTTAATATCGGACTGGTTAATACCAAAAATCTGCTTCTGCATCGGATCAGACAGGGTGGTGGCATCCAGAAGGTTTGGATCGGAAATCATATCCGGGACATCCTTGATGTCACACAACTTCGTCAATGCAGACTCGGTAGCGCCACAATACAGGGTGGTATTCAGACCGGAGATAGCAGTACTCATAGAATGTTTACCTCCTTAGTTTCGGTAAATCATTCCGTCCTCTCCGATTGTTGCCCCATAACTGCAATCAATCCGATAGACGGAATTGTTGTACAGCCCATTCAGCGGGGCAAACGATTTTCGATAGAAATTGAGCGGTTCCAATACAGAATCCACGATGCTCACAATAGAGCGGGCTTCTGCAATGCGTCCGGTGTTCTTGTTAGAGTAGACCCGCACACGCAGAGAAACGGCAGCGTACTTGCTTCGGCTGGCAGAATCCCGATGAACTGGGAGATTGCTGTTTTCCTCTATCTGCACACATGGAAACTTTTTGACGTTGCTGTCATTGATTTCACCGGTGACGAAGATTCCGGGAACTTGCTTTCGCAGTTCCTTGGCAACAACTGTGAAAATAGAATTGAAATAATCAATCAACTATTCCAAACCTCCCTC
>UMBF01035524.1_pt1 | contig 17759 bp, 14 predicted proteins | sample 1963901 | NCBI WGS metagenome assembly UMBF01 (sample SAMEA4835935, study PRJEB28245) | human gut metagenome | biome: gut microbiome; material: fecal sample | place: Denmark | collected 2008 | reverse complement strand
CGACGCTCTTCGTCGAATCCGCCCAGACCTCATCGTTGCCGTCGGCATCGACGCCAACAAGCTTAAAGCCAACGGAAATCTTGGGGTCGGAGTGGTCAACCGTGCCGACGACGCGATATGTCGCCTTAACGCTCTGGTTAACGAGGCTCTGCAGCTTAGCGTTCTCGGGATGCGCCTTCGCCTGAGATTCATACTTGGCATACGTCAGATTGCTCTCGACCGTAACAAGGGTATCGGCCTCGGGACGCGTCACCTTAAGGTTTTCGTTCGAGATGACCGCAGTGTCGCTCGTACGGTACGTGCGCCAGTCATTTCCCGACATGGCGTCATACCCAGGGAGGTCTGCCGTCACGACGCCGGACTGCTTGCTGTCCTTACCCTTGCGGTACTCAATACCGCCGTCTGCCGTAGGCACCGCCTCGGCAAAGGTGGACAGATTCTCGGTAATCGCATCAACCGAAGCGTTAGCGCCGAGCAGGGACTTTGCGTAGGCGTCCTTAACCTGCTGCATAAATGCCGCAGCCTGGTCAATCTCGGAATCAGCGATGGGCTTGACCTTGATAGCAATGTCGCGCGTTACGGTTATGCCATCCTTGGCAAGCGTAGCTGTAATGACTGCGTCATTCGTGGCGCCTTCGATATCGCGGGTAATAACCACGCGGTAGCCGTTGATCTTCGCGACGGTCTCATTGCTCGATGCGTAGGAAAGCTTGGCGCCGGACGGAGCATCGACACCAGAGCGACGGGTGTTAGGCAGCCGGATATCACCCTCAACGGCATTGGCATCGATTTCTTTTTCGCTCTCAAAATCCTTGAGCACAATGCGGTCGAGCGCGGCGGACAGCTCGGCCTTTTCGGCATCGATCTGCTCCTGCGTTTTTGCCTTAACGGTATAAGAGACCAGATAGGCCGTCCCATTCGACGGGGCGTTATTGTAGCCAGGAACCGCCAGCGAGAGCGTAGCCGTCAACTGAGCAGTCTGGTCGGTCATACCGTGGGTATATGTAACCGTCGGATCGCCATAGCCCGAATTCACCTTGGCAACGGAGTCATTGAGGCTCATCCAGTCAATAGAGGCAACCTTGACACCGTTGATGCCAATCGAGCTGGGAAGCGTTCCCCGCGTGACACTGGGCTCGATTTCATCGGGCAACCCCTCAGCATAAGCCCATGCCGCCCTTAGGTAGGCGATGACCTTGCCACCGTCCCACGCAAGCGTCGATGCGCGGCCGGGCGTATACGACACGCTCTCGGAACCAAGCGTCAGCGTATACGTCGGCGTAAACTGGCGAAGCAGCGAGTAATCGAGCGTGGAGGTCTTATCTGCAGGAGACAGGAAGAAATAGGAGACCTTTCCATCGTCCGCGATGCCGCCATCCTGCTTGGGATCGCGACCACCATAGGTTACGCCCGCAAGCGAAACCTTGATATCCGAGTAGCCCAAGTTGGCGAGCTTCGCCGAAAGCATGGAGCAAATGTTGGCATCGGTCCCCTGAGCCGGATTGGGATACCAGCCCGAAAGGTCATCGGACTTAAGCTTCGAGATTGCCTCGTCCAGCTTCTTCGCATCGTCAGATTTGGGGGCCTCGGGCTCGGCAGGAGCCTCTACGGGGCTCTTGAGGCTTGCCGTGAACTTGTAGTCACCGGCACCGTCACCATACGTAACGCGGCACGCAACGTATTTACCAGCAAGATTGGAGGTCAGCTTGAGTTCACGAGCAGTTGCGCCTTCGATAGCGGTGTAGCCCGACGCCGTCGGAGCGGCAGACTGGCTGTTGCCGACATACCACTGATAGCCCAGCTGGGCGTACTCTGAGGAGAGAATCTCCTCGTCATCGCCCCACTCGTCCTCGTAATAAGCTGCGACCTTAACGGTATCGTCAACCTTGGCGATACCGCTGCCATAGGCAAGCCCGTTGCCGTCAGCATCAACGATTTCAGCCGAGTCAACGGTCACATATGCCGAACGCGCGGAAACGGCGACGGAGTCCGACGTATCACCCTGCTCGGAAGCGACAGATGCCGGTGCAGCCGAACCCTCTGCATTGGCAGCATCACCGGCCGTCGCGTTATCGCTGCCAGCGGCATTTTCGGCGGCATCATCATCGGCGCCATCGGCAGCAGCGCTCGCCGCCGCACTGTTCGCGCCGGTGTCGGTACCGGTGCCATCGTCGGCCGCCGCGCCCTCGCCGCCCGTCGCAGCCTGAGCCACGGCCTCGGCAATGCCCTCGGCGCCCTCGGCCCAAAGTTGCGCCGGCGTGGTGCCAAAAGCCATGGCAAAAGCCAGGAACGCCACCAGACCGCGCTTGGCTACGCCACGGGCAATCGCTCCATGACGACGCCACGAGGCGCGCTGGCACTCGTCCTCAAACATATCCATTTGTCTCCTATTGTCTGCACTTGGAGCATTGCCCAGCGGCTGCCCCACGTCATCGCGCACATTGCGCTCGAGTACCCCCATCGGGGTCCCCCTTCCCTCCAGAGCCCAACGCGTACCAGCGGCATGCGCCGCGGCCGCGTGCAAGATGGGAGGCGATCCGACTTAACCTTAACGGCCCGGGCGCGCCGCCCGATCTGCGACGCGACTATCCCGGGCCAAGAGGAATTACGGTTACTGGTACAGCCGGGGACTTGCACCCCGATTCTCCCAAACGCGCAGGAAAACTGCGCATTCGTGCGTCTCCGCACCACCATCTAGGCCATCGATTATTACTGTCGATATGGTAGCACGCAAAAGGGCCCCGCACACAGGCGAAGCCCAAGGTAAAAGCTATGGTTTGCGATAGAAAAGGATGACATCGGGCCTTTAAACCCGATTCGTTTCAAAACTATGCCGGATTACGGGGCTGATTCAGCACTTCGCAACCATATCTGCCATTTTCGAAAACCAGCGACTCATCTACCTGCGGTTTTAAAAGCACGGATTCCGACATGGTCGAGGTTCGGCACTCCAGCCCCGTAAACCGGCATAGTTTTGTTCGGACCAGCCCACGTCGGCGCGACGCAAGGCAAAATAGCCCGTCCCCCCCCCGACCCGGGAAATCGTTAACGCTTGCCGCCGTGACTGTTGCGCCAGATCTCGCGGCCCAGCATCAGCGCCAGCACCAGCGCACTCACGTAGCCCATAAAGCCGATGACCGGGATACCGAACACAACCGGCTCGATGCGCGCGTAGTACACCACCGACGAACCGATAAACAGGCCGGCGATCACAATTGCCATCGACATGCGGTCGATAATTCCACCCAGCTGCCGCAGCGCCTTATCGCTGCTCATGATCTGCGTGTTCACCTTAAGCTGGCCGCGCGTGAGCATGCGCGACGCCAAGCCCAGATACTCGGCCGCCTCGAGCGAGCCTTTTGCCGCGCGATAGCTGCTCGCGGCAAGATCGCGCCCCATATCGCGCACGCGCGCATAGGTGCTCTTCTCGTTTTTGATATGCGTCTGGATGATCTGGATCATGTTGACGTTGGGCATGTACTCGGTCAACAGGCCTTCGAGCGTCACCATGCCGCGCGCGAACATTGTCACCACGCTCGGCAGCTCAACGTCGTTCTTGCGCGCCAAGTTTAGCAGCGAGGTCAAAAACTCGCCGATATCCAGGTCTTTAAGGTCAAGACCCGCAAAGTCGGCGACGATAAAGTCCAAGTCGGACAAAAAGGCCGAATGGTCGAGCTCAGCAGAGTCGCCGCGCGTCACGGCAAAACGCATAAGCGAATCCTTGAGCTTGGGCACGTCGCCCTCAGCCACGGCGAAAATCATGTCCTTGACGATACCGCGGTCGTGGCTCGACATACGCCCGACCATGCCCAGGTCGATAAAGTAAACGATGCCATCTTTGAGGATGATGTTTCCCGCATGCGGGTCGGCATGGAAAAAGCCGTCGTCGAGCACCTGCGTCGAATAGTCCTCGACAATCGCCGAGCCAATCTTTTTCAGGTCATAGCCCTCGGCCACCAGGCGCTCGGGATCGGCAATGGAGATGCCGTCGATGTAGTCCATGACCACGACGTGTTCGGTGCAAAGGTCCAAGTAGGATTTGGGACACGACACGCCATGGACGCTCTTATGGAACTCATAGAAATCATTGAGGTTTTTGGCCTCGGCCAAAAAGTTGGTCTCCTCGCGAAACGAGGCCCACAGCTCCTCGACGACGGCGTGTAAGTCAACAAACTGGTCGGTGTTGACGAACTTGGAAACGATGCGCACCACCGAACGGATGATGTCGATGTCCTGCGCCATGACCTGCTGCGCGCCGGGGCGCTGCACCTTAACGGCCACGTCCTCGCCCGTCACCAGGCGGGCACGGTGAACCTGCGCAAGCGACGCGCTACCGAGCGGGTTGGGGTCGATCGCGTCGAACATCTGCCCCAGGCGCTGGCCGTACTCCTCTTCCAGACAGCGGAGCACCACCTCATACGGCACCGGCTCTACGTCGGAGCGCAGGCGACGCAGCTCGTCGCAAAACCGCTGCGGCAAAATCTCGGAGCGGTTAGCCAGAATCTGCCCCATCTTGACGAACATGGGGCCGAGCTCTTCGAGCAGACGACGCAGGCGCACCGGCGTAAGGTTATCCCATACGCGGTACTTTTTGATAAGGCGAACGATCTGCCCAATGCGCTCACGACGACCTGCCGGCGTGAGCTGGTATTCCTCGTCCGGCGCCATCGCGTCGGGCTCCTCGGGGACCATATCGACAGCACGCGGCTTCTTGCGAGCGCCCGAGACGGCGGCCTCAACCTCATCGACAACCGCCGCCTCGTCACCCAAGGGATCTAGATTGTTGTAATCGGTGGTGGAATCTGCCATCTGCGCTGCTACTCGGCCTCTTCGGCGTCCTCTGCGTCGTCGGGCTCAACGGACTCGACGGGCACCGAGGTCACGTTATCCTCGACCGAATCGACGATGTCGCGCACATGGGCCAGGAAGGCCGTGCGCTCGGGGGCGGTCATAACGCGGACGCGGGCCAGGATGAGCTCGTCGAGCACACGCTGTGCCGCGGTCTCGCCCTGCATGCCCAGGCGCTCGGTCAGGTCGGAGATGGTGCCACCCGCCTGCTCGAACATATCGGACACGCTGCGGGCGATATCGGGGGTGCCGGCATCCTTGCGGACCTGCTCACCCTTGGTACCGAGGTCGTCGAGAACCTTCTTGCCGCCCTCGACGGCAACGGCGGCGGCGCCGAAGCCCACGTTAATGGCACCGTTAACAAGCTGATCGAGTTTCATAACCATGGTTGGCTCCAATCATGAACAACTGCATTGGCCTTCTTGTACCCAAGATTGGGCGAACGACACAAAATCGTTTTACCGCCAAGATAGGAATCGAGCGGGGCAAAGCCTTCGACGGCGTTTGCCCCGCTCGCTCGTTGCAAGGTCGTCTTTACCTTACGTTATCGTTCATCGCGAAGGAATTCTTCATGGCACAGCTCGTGGTGTAGAGTACCTTGCCCAACAGAGCATCGGTCTCCACCCGCACGCGCTCAGCAAAGGCCTCGTTGGCGCGGGCGAGCTCGGCAGGCACCTCGGCCTCGGGCAGCGCGGCCACGGCAGCGTCAACGTCGTGAATCTGCTTGTGGCCCATGCCGCCGACCTTCTCCTGATAATCCTCGACCGCGCGACCGCACTCGTGGAAGCGAACATCGGCCAAGGCACCGATCAGGCGATTTGCCCAATAGAAATTCTCGGACGTCACGCGAGCCTGCGTGTCGGCGTAGTACTGGGGCATGGTCTCGACATTGGCGTACAGCGGCACGAGCGCGTTAAACGAGTTGGAGCCAAACGCCATCCACTGCACGGCGCGATACGCCGGCCGCGCATAGGGACGCAGCTGCAGCACGGCGAGCTGGCTGTTGCGGTTGATGCCGATGGGACGATAGGCGCCGCGCGTGGCGGACGTACCCTTGCTGCCGTAGCAGTCGTACTCCGTGCCCTGGTAGTGGCTCGAAAGCACGTACTTGATGTCCTCGATGGTCACCTTGCGCTCGGGCACGCGGCTCCAGGGGATGTCGTCGCTCTCGGGCGTGTAATCGGCCTCGGGACCGTCCCACACATCGCTGGGGTTGAGGCAGCGCTGCATGTACCAGGCGCGCGGCGTGTTGTAGACGTGGTCGCTGTCACTGTGCGAGCCAAAGGCCTCGCGCGGGTTAAAGACCGCAGCCGGACCGTCGCCCTCGACGCCCAGCGTCAGGTCCAGATGCCACTCGGCCATCCAGGAGCGCAGGTCGGCGGAGCACATGTGGTCGGCCTGGGCGCCCTCGGCGTCGTCCAGGTCAAAGCTATCGATACCCAGCTGGTTGGGCATGGTCACATAGGCGTCATCGGGCACGCGCTTGGCGATCCAGTGGTGGCCGCCGATGGTCTCGAGCCACCAGATCTCGTCAACGTCACTAAAGGCAATGCCGTTGTTCTCATAGGTGCCGTAGCGCTCGAGCAGCTCGCCCAGAATGCGCACACCGTCGCGGGCAGACTTGGCGTACGGCAGCACCAGGGTCACCATGTCCTCCTCACCCAGACCGCCGGGCTGCGCCGGAACATAGCCGTCCTCGCCCTCGTTGCCCTTGGCGGGCACGTAGTCCACGAGCGGATCGGCGCCGCGGACGCGCTCGTTGGTGGTGAGCGTCTCGGTAGCGGACATGCCAACATTGAGCTCGTTGAAGCCAGCCTCGGCCCAAATGCCATGACCCGGGACAACGTCGGGGACGCTTGTGTAACGCATGGGATCGTCGGGCAGCTCAACGGTCAGGTGGCTCAGGACGCTCGTATAGACGCGCGGCTGCTCGTCGGGGTGCACCACGCGCATGCGCTTGGGCTCAAACACCCCGTTGGACGAGTCCTCATTGCGGGCAACCAGCGTCGACCCGTCGTAGCTCGCGTTCTTACCAACCAAAATCGTTGTGCACGGCATGCGCGTCCTCCTTGAGCGAAGAAATCAAACGGCAACAGTGTATCGCTTCGGCGCAAAAAGGGCGAAACCGCCGCCCCGGCAGCCCCTGTGGGCAAAAAATGCCAAATATGAGTACTGTCACCAATTTAGTAGCAGCAAATTTCCTTGTAATGAGTGCCGAAAATCCACATTTGTCCAAAAGCAAGACAACGTTATTCCCCATAGGTTTAATAAAATGGGCTCCCCAACGAGAATGAATATCGTTAGGGAGCCCAAAAGACGTAAAACATATGTGACTATCTTGGCAACAGTACTCATATTTGGCGTTTTATGACCACGTGGTATATGGCTAACCCCTCAAACAGCCCAAAACGCCTATTTCGATGCGCGCTCCGCCGCCACGATCACGTGCTTGGCGAGAATCGCAGTGGTCACAGCCCCCACGCCGCCCGGCACGGGTGTGATGACGTTAACGATCGGCTCCGCAGCATCAAAATCGACGTCGCCGACCAGCTTGCCGGCGTCCTCATCCCAGTTGATGCCCACATCGATGATCGTTTGGCCCTCGCGAACCGCATCCGCGCCAATCGTGCGCGCACGTCCAACCGCGGCAACAACAATGTCGGCAGAACGGCACTCGGCAGCCAAGTCGCGCGTATGCGTATGGCACGTCGTCACCGTGGCATTGCGAGCCGTAAGCATGGCGGCGACGGGACGGCCAATCACCAGCGACCGACCGACGACCGCGACTTTGGTCCCATCCAACTCAACGTCGTAATGGTCCAGCAAAGCCAGCACGGCCTCGGCCGTACAGGGGGCAAAGCCCTCGCCTCGCCCCGAAAGCGTGGTAAGCAGCGAGGCCGGCGTCATGGAGTCAACATCCTTGGCAGGATCGAGTGCCGCGGCAACTGCATCCTCGTCAAGCCCAGCGGGCAGTGGACGAAACATCAGGCATCCGTGAACAGCGGGTTCGGCATTGATGTCCTCAATAGCCGCCAGCAGCTCATCCTGCGAAACATCGGCAGGGAGCAAAACGCGACGAGCCTCAATGCCAACCTTCTCGCAGCGCTTGAGGGCACCGCGCTCGTAGGACAGGTCGTCCTCGCGCTCGCCCACACGCACGATGGCCAGCGTCGGCACAACACCGCGCTCGCGCAGAGCGGCGCAGCGAGCAGCGAGTTCCTCGGTCAAAGCGCGGGCAGCGGGAGCCCCTTTGAGCAGCTCTGCCATGGCTATCCCCTCTTCCTGGCGGCGTCGGCGGCGCGGCGCGCCAGCGCATCGGCGCGCGGCAGCCACGTATCCAGCAGCTCATCGCACGCCGCCTCGAGCTCCTCGGCGCGCGCCCGGTCTTTCATAGACGTAGTGTTGGCAAAGAGCGTCAGGCTCGCTCCCTGCATGGCGGCGCGGCAGAACACGGCACCGCACGCCACGTCGGACAGCAGCTGGCGCGAGCCCTTATCGGCCATGTCCTCAAGCAGCGCCAGCGCGCGCCCGCAGGTGTCCATGATCCGATACGGCGGCATGGCGGCCACGTGCAACGCGTCCTGAATCGCAGCCGGTCGAGCCGGATCATCGCGCGGAATACCGTACGCCGCCGACACTTGGCCGTACGCACGAACGTCCTCGGCAACCAGACCCACAAGCTCCTGAGCCAGCTCGTCTGCCTGGGCAAACGCGTGCGTCAGATCGTCCGCGCGATCGGCAAGCGCGGGATTGGTCGCGCCATAGCGAGCAACCATCCCGCACAGCGAGGCACCCAGCGCTCCCACAAACGCGCTGGCGCTGCCGCCGCCGGGAACCGGCTCGCGTGCAGCCAACGCCTCGGCAAAACCGCGACAGGTTTTATCCATCATCTCTTGGCTCATCGAAACACCTCTATCTGGCGTGCCGGCAGTCGAGGCCATAACACGCCAAAATAAAAATGGGGCAACGATGCCAGGAGGCAGTTGTCCCATTCATCGGATTTTTCGAAGCCCAGTCTAACCCATAAGAAAGCGGCTGTCAGGAGCCTCGGCTATCGCCGTTTTCGATTGCCGGCAATAGAAAATTCCACCTAAAGTGGCACCGTCGCGCAGTCGGCAAGCGATCCACCCAAGAGGCGGGAGCGTTGCAACCGCCCAAAATGCTGTCGCTGACGCAATTTTGTTGCAAAAACACTTGCACCATTTTACAGATTCCTGTGTTTTTACTGTGTGGTTATAACTTATCGGCAATCTAATTTTTAACACGCCCGGAAAAGATTCTACAGAATCTAAACTATATATGTTGGTTAATACCACCGGAATAAAAGGAGTGTCAGCATGAAGTCGTTAACCCGAACGGCGTATCGTGCGATCGCTGCGTTTGTTGCCGCTGCGTTCGCCATGATAGGCCTCGCGTCACCAGCATTTGCAGATGGCGCAACAGGGACCATCACCAATCAAAGGACCGGTATCGTCTACACAGACGTCGCCACTGCCACCAGGGAGGCGACCAGTGGAGACATCCTTGTGCTTGGCGAGGGCAACTACACCCTTTACAAGGTGGACTCCACGGGTCACACCAAGGGCAAGGACCTCACCTTTGAGGGCCTGGGTACGGACAAGACCGCTTGGAACATCGGTGCGCTTGTTCCCGATCCCGCCAACTATGGCACCGAGTACAACGGCGACTATTCCTTTGACGGCGCCGGTACCGTGACGTTCAAGAACATGACGCTGCGTTCCGGCTCCGCGGACTATCTTGGCTTCATTCGTGCCAACAACACCGTTGTTGACGGCTGCGTAATCAACGGCAAAACGTTCTACTGGGGCTACACCTCCGCTGAGTTCAACAACACTACGTTCAACGCCCCTGGTGGAGACTATTCCCTGTGGACCTACAGCTCTCCGACCATGACGTTTAACGGCTGCACCTTTAATTGCGCCGGCAAGGCAATTAACGTCTATACCGATTACGACGCGGGCAAGCATGACATTACCGTCAACGTGAACAGCTGCACGTTCAATTCGACTGCGACCGCCAAGACTGCCCTTAACATCAACGATAAGAATATGGGTGGTTTCAAGTACAAGGTCAACATCGCGGGCAATACGACTGCTAAGGGCCTCAGTACCGATTCCTACACCTGCTCCAAGGTGTTTGGGTTTGGTGGTCTCATTGGTGCTTTGAGGGGTCAGAACTCCGGCCGTACCGATGTCAACATTGACGGCGAGCTCGTGTGGACCGCTGGCAAGATGCAGACTCACTCCTACACCGACGGCGAGCACGACAACGCCTACGATGTCACCTACACCGAGTGGGCCTCTGACAATGCCGGCACTTGGACTCGCACGGGAACCCCTAAGTGCAAGTACTGCGGCTTCACCAAGCCTGAGTTCGAGGAGAAAGCCTACGATCTCTCCTACGACCTGAACGGTTCCGAGGATGAGCAGACTGCCAAATTCGCAGCCGTTACGTGCGTCACCGAAGCCGAGGTTACGGCCGAGCAGCCGGTGCGCAAGGGCTACTCCTTCGTGGGCTGGAACACGGCTGCAGACGGTTCCGGCACGAGCTACGAGGCTGGCGCGAAGGTCGAGCTTTCCGCCCCGGTAACGCTCTACGCCCAGTGGAAGAAGGATGAGCCCGCGCCCAAGCCTTCCGACAACAAGCCTGCCGGCAAGCCTGCAAATAAGACCAAGGCAAACGAGCAGGCTCTGCCCAAAACGGGTGACGGCACTTCCAGCGTCATCGCTGCAATGGGTGTTATGGCGATTGTCTGCTTTGCCGCCAGCGCTGTCGCGTCTAAGGTTCGCAAGTAATTTCAACTTCGAAACACGCCGCAGCAACTTGTTGCAACGCAAAGGGGTCCGCACCGCAAAAGGTTCGGACCCCTTTTTGCACAAAAAGCTGTGGCGAGGCACCCACGATGACTAACCGGCTGCGTCCGTCGTCAAGATTCGCAGCCCCGGCCACGCTCCGCCCCACCGCACCAAACACGGGGCACATGGCCCACCCTTACGAGTCACTTGCGCGTACAGTAAAGGCGGGTAATCCATAGGCGGTAACAGATCAGGAGCTCTGGCTATCGGCGTTTCCGATTGCCGGCTATAGGCACGGGCGCCTAGTCCACCTGAAACGTCGGCAGCAGCGTGTCGATAATCTTCGACCCCATGTCGCGGTTTGCAGTCGAGTGCTCCAAATGCGCCGTGGCAATCGTCGAATCCGTGACGATCGTCTTTTCGTAAATGATCGTATCGTCCTCACACCACGAGACCAAGTACCAGTTGTCGCCCTCTGCGGTATAGAGGTCGGCCTTGCCCGAGGTGTCCACGTCGACGAACATCTCGTGTGCAGTTTCGTCGTTAATGTTGACGTAGCCAAACAGGTTGATTACAAAGCCCGTCTCCGGATCCTCATACCTGGCACCACTGCCGCTGGGAGTATCTTCCATCTCAAAGCGACTGGGAATCGACATGCTATAAGGATGCATGTCGTTCGTGTACGTATACACGTCGGTTAGGTAATCGTCCGAATCGCCCGAGCCGTAGTATGCCGATTCGTCCTCGGGAACGGCTTCGTCATCCGACGACGAGGATTCCTTGGACTTGTCGCTCTTCTTCTTGGCAGAAGAATCTTTCTTGTCCGAAGACCCGGTATCGATCACCGAGATTTGCGTGTCAGAGCTCTTGGACCCGTTAAGCATCGTGAGCGCAAACACCGTGCCGCCACCGATGAGAACCACAACAGCACATGCCACAGCGATAATGACAGGCGCCTTGCTCTTGGGCTTTTGAGGTGCAGGCGCGACCGGCGGCATCGATTGGGTTAGGCCCGGGGCAGAGGAAGGACCAGTGCCCGTAGGCGTCGGTATGGAACCGCCAGCCAGCGACGCCCCGCAATGCGTACAAAACGTCGATCCATCAGGCACTTGCTGTCCGCATTTTTGACAGAACATCGTTCGACCTTTCGTGGTTTAGCTTTTGTCACAGCCAAGTCTATACGCCCCCACCCAGGGCGCTGTTGCGCAACATGAAAAAGCCGATGCCGAGCCGTGCCGTCCCATGCGCCTGCCCCAAACATGGGACACATGGCCCACCTTTCGAGACTCCCGGGCAGCACAAGCTGGGGCATATCTATAAGTAAGGAACCCGTTGGGGCACGGCCGCGCAACGGCCGAAAACTAAGAACGGAGGTATCGCCGCACCACACACAACGACATCCGTCACGCTTGCGAATAGCAACATACACCAACGGCTCCAACAACCCGCGGCGCCGTGATGTCATCGGCAGACAAGGAGGACGCCACCATGAAGAAAAAGACCCTATCGATCCTTTCCCTTTGCATCGCCCTCTTTGCCGCATTTGCCCTTGTCGGCTGCGGCGGAAGTGCGTCAAGCGGAGGCGGGGGCAGCAGCGCATCCAAGAGCGAGGGCAAGGAAAAAGCTCCCGTCGCCAAGAAGACCGACTTTATCTGGTTTAAGGTCGAGATGCCCGAGAGCGTTGGCGTAAGCGACTCCGCTGGCAAGAATGCCGACAGGGTCCAGCTCACCTTCCCCGAAGACGAGAACGGTTCGGCCGATCGCTTTATCCCCGTTTGGAAAAAAGCGCTGACGGCAGAGGAATCCCACGCCGACCAGGCAGAAAAGAAAGGTGATACGTTCCAGTGGAAGGACGGCGGGTCCGTCGAGTATAACGGCAGGACGTGGCTCGTCGGAACGTACGAGGACAACAGCGGCGTCTCAACCCTCCTCTTTACCGACGTTGAGCCGGGAAGCGTCTATGTTCTCATCTCGAACTTCGATCTGCATAAGAAAGAAGCCGAGGCGCTCCTCAACTCAATCGAGTTTCCCGATGACATGGCGAAGGCAGTTGCCGAGGCACGCGAAGTCGAAATTTCGAGCATCGAGATCAAGCATTAGAGGCTCGCACGCAGCATCGCATGCGCAGTCATTAAATGATCGGACGCCCAGCCAGGGGAGGATCGGATCGGCCGGCCCTCCCCTCTTTTGCGTCCGCGCATATTGCCACTTGTCGGCGCAAATCCGGTCCTCAGAATGGGACACATGGCCCACCCGAACGAGCCGCTCGCGCGTACAGTAAAGACAGGTAATCCATGGGCGGTTACAGATCGAGGAGGACACGACCATGAAAAAGAAGGCCTTAGCGATTCTCACCCTCTGCATCAGTCTCTTTGCCGCGGTTGCCCTGGTGGGTTGTGGCGGAAGCGGTGGCGCTACCGGAAGTGGCGGTGGCGGCGGAGCAGAAAAGCCAGCCGTGGATATGAGGACTGACTTCATTTGGTTTAAAGTCGAGGTGCCCGAGGGCGTCGAAATCACGGACGTCGCAGGCGATACCGCCGACAGGGCCCAGTTTAAGTTCACCGAGAGCGAGCATGCCAGCGACCGCTTCATCCCCGTGTTCGACTCTGACAAGAACGCCGATGAGCTGTTCGACTACGAGGCAAAGTGGAAGGCCAACTCCGGATGGACCGAGAGCGATCCCGTTAAGTACAACGGCAAGACCTGGCGCAGCGCCTACTTTACGCACTCGGGCGGCGTGACGACCGAGTACTTCACCGACGTTGACGGCGGCAGCGTGTACGTGCGCATCGACAACGTCGAGGAGCACAAGGACGCCGTCGAGACCATGATGAAGTCCCTGGAGTTTGCCGATGATATCGCCAAGGCCAAGACCGAGGCCATGGATGTTAAGCTCGACGATATCGAGATTAAGCGCTAAAGCTCCAACGGCATGCAGCAGCGCCGTTTTAGCTCAGCCGGGATGCAAGGTGTGACTCCTTGCATCCCGGTTTTTTGTGTTCGAAAGCGCCCGGTCACATCACCATATTGAGCACGTTGACGAATTCCTGCGCCCGGGAGCGGCTGCTCAGGCTAAAGACACAGGCGGTCAACAGTCTGTTGCGCAGAAAAACATTGCGGCCCTTGATCCTGTTAACGCCCGTAATGTCCTTAAGGTAAACAATCTCGGTATGCTTGCCACCAAACGTGCCCTTCTTGAGCACCTCGATACGGTTAGGGTAGATCCTGACGTCTTTAAAGCTGCCCGAACCTTTGTCCTGGAACAGCAAAGTGTTGTTGTCCACATGCGCCACCCCCAATGAGGTTCGTTAAAACTGCCTCTATAGCCACATTTTAGTCACCGCAAGGCTCCCCATGCGAAGGTGCCAGACAGCACAGCAATTCGTGTCCGCGCGAGGCTTTAAACTAAATTCGATAAAGATGCATTCCACAAAAGGAAAGTGGGGCGACAGTGATGGGCGAACTGGCAAACCGTGGAGAATCGGCAATCGTGCCAGAAGTTTTTTACAAGCAGGTCTCCTCGATTCTCAACGCCGCTCGCGACAAGGCCTATACCGCCGTTAACTTTGCGATGGTTGAGGCGTATTGGGAGATCGGCAAGAGCATTGTTGATGAGCAGGGCGGAGAGGAGCGCGCAGCATATGGAGAGGCATTGATTGCAGGCCTCTCCAGAAGGCTTACCGCGGATTTCGGAAGAGGCTTTGGCATCGCAAACCTTCGCAATATGCGTCAGTTCTTTCTTGCGTTTCCAATTCGCGACGCACTGCGTAGCGAATTGAGCTGGACTCATTACCGCAGGTTGATGCGCATTCCCGACCCTGATGCTCGCACCTGGTACATGAACGGATGCGCCGATTCTCGTTGGAGCACGCGTCAGCTCGAGCGCCAAATCAACACCATGTTCCGCGAGCGCCTGCTTGCCAGCAAGGACAAAGAGGCCGTCACCCAGGAAATCCAAAAGAGCGCCCTGGCTCGTCACCCCGAGGATATCACCCGCGACCCATATGTACTGGAGTTTTTAGGTTTCTCGGACGATGCTGCGTTTCGCGAGAGCGATCTAGAGCAGGCGCTCATCACGCATCTTCAGAAGTTCCTGCTGGAGTTTGGCCGTGGTTTCGCTTTCGAGGCGCGCCAAAAGCGCATCACCTTTGATGGACGCCATTTCTATATTGACCTTGTGTTTTACAACTATCTGATGCGCTGCTTCGTGCTCATCGACCTTAAGACCGATGACCTTACGCATCAGGACCTGGGCCAGATGCAAATGTATGTGAACTACTACACGCGCGAGCTCATGAACGAAGGCGACAATCCGCCCATAGGCATCGTGCTCTGCGCGGACAAAAGCGACTCGATTGTCGAGTACACGCTGCCCGAAGACAACGACCAAGTGTTTGCCGCCAAATACCTGCCGTATCTTCCAAGCAAGGAAGAGCTGGCGCGCGAGCTGAGTGCCGAGTACCGCGCCATCAACGAAGCGACTAATGGCGAAGCGCAAGGGTAGCAGCACGTTGTGACCGATACCCCCGATGGCGCTCCACATCACCCGGGATAAGAGGAGCTTTCCATGACAGACAGACCGAAAACAACGCTACGCGACTGCATCTATGGGCTTGCCGTCGGTGACGCGCTGGGCGTTCCCTACGAGTTCAGGCCCCGCGACACGTTCGAATGCACGGACATGATCGGCTACGGCACGCATGGGCAGCCCGCCGGCACCTGGAGCGACGACACATCTATGACGCTTGCCACCTGCGACTCGATTAGGGAGCTTGGGCATATCGACGCCTCAGACATGCGCGACAAGTTCGTCGGCTGGATTGCCCGTGGCGAGTATACGATCGACGGCGTTTTCGATTATGGCGGCACCACCGCTCGCGCCCTACACACCGGCAAAGGAGGCTCCGGCGAGCGCGACAACGGCAACGGTTCGCTCATGCGCATCGCGCCCCTGGCGTTTGTCGACGCGACTGACGACGAGATCTGCGAGGTCTCCGCGATTACGCACGCGCACAAAACGTCAACCGAGTCATGCGTCACGTTCATCGAGCTGTTGAGGTCCGCGATGGACGGCGCGCTCCCCGAATGGGCACTCTGTCTGAAAGATGTACCCGAGCACGAAATCAGATCCGGCGGCTTTGTGCGCGACACGCTTAAGGCAGGCACCTGGTGCTTCGTCAACACCAGCAGCTACGAAGACTGCGTGCTTGCCGCCGTCAACCTGGGCGACGACACCGACACCACCGCGGCCGTCGCAGGCGCCCTCGCCGGCACGGCCTACGGTATCGACGCAATTCCGCAGGAATGGATCGATACTCTACGAGGGAAGGACCTGATTGAGAGCTGCCTGTTTTAGGGCGCCATACAAGAAATAAGGCTGGAGGCACCATGGAGAGGAAGATCGCGAATATCGATGAGTTCAAAATGGACGAAAACGAGACCCCGATACTCCCAACGGAACTGAGGGAGGAAGAAAACCTTTACGTCCTCCCCGACGGGCGTTACATCCCCTGCGGGGCCTACCGGACCGAAGATGGCGGCTCACTCATTTATGAGCCGTTTGAGCTCAGCACCTTCGAGCAGATGCTTGCTCAATTCAAAGAGCGCTAGAGGTTTGATTGCCCGTTAGATCGACACTGTTCCAAACCATGGGATGGGTAGGATGTCTCCCACCGCGGCCTGTGAGGTAAAATCTTGACTGCCGCGGAATCCGCCTGCGGGCAACGCTCCGATCTCCGATTGGGGTGAAGCCTATGAACTTGTTTCTTGAAATCCTGCGCCTCTCGATGTACGTGACCGGCATTGCCCGGAACCTCTACGCGATCTGGCGGGAATATAAGCAGTAACGGATAGCGAAGGGAGTCATGAAAAGGGCCGGTTGCAGCCGGCCCTTTAGACGATAATACCTGCGTTGCCCGCGCTTCCGAAGTGTGACAAGCTGAGGAGCGGGTTCCGCGGCACAACCTGATTTTACCCAGTGAGGCGGCTCTTTTGCAGCCGCTCCACTGTTTATTTACATCTACCGCCACAAGCGGATTCCGCGCGAACGAGAGCAAAAAACAACGCCGGCGCGGCCAACAGAACAGACAATCCATGCGATCAAAGAAATAGAAAAGCTCCCGCGGCATCGGTTCCTCGCCCAGGTCTAGGCGCTTTTCTTGGCACTATCGCGCCACATCCGCCATCGCCTCCGGCCCGACACTCATTAAAATGCAAGCGGGAAACGACCTCAAGACCACCAACCACAGCTTCAAGCAAGCGCTTGGGCAACTGTCACAACACGAGCGCCCATAAATAGAAGTCGATTTAAATAAGTAAGAGAGCCTTGCCACCAATTGTCATTCGGGCACGATCAGCCAATAGGCCAAATGGCAACTAACGGGTGTCAGATATACCAATATACGCAAGATTAACTGCTAGAATGCAATGGTGGACAGGCTCACCAACGTCGTGGAAGCATAAGGTAAGGAGTGCGCATGATTGCTGTCGATTACAGCTCCTCAACGTCATTTAATGAGGATGCTTTCGAACAAGGCATCATTGACCACTTGCAAACGAGCCTGGGATACGAGTACCTCTATGGACCTGATGTCGCTCGTTCCTCCGACGCGTTTGACGACGCCTTCCTACCTGACGTCATTGGGCCCGCTCTTGAGAGCATCAATCCCACGCTCAATCGGCGCGCGATTGATGCCTCAATAACCAGACTAAAGGAAATCGAGGGCAGCGACCTCATCGCCAAGAACAGCATTTTTACGGACATGCTCCAGAACGGTGTGGAGACAAGCTGGTTTGACGGCAAAGAAGAGCATACAGACATCGTGCGCTTGGTCGATTACGGCAATCCCGAAAAGAACAGCTTCCACGTTGTTAACCAGTGGACCTACATCGAACGCGGCACCAACAAACGTCCAGATGTCATCGTATTCGTTAACGGTCTTCCGCTCGTTCTCTTTGAATTGAAGTCGCCCGCTCGAGCCGACGCTGACAGCGAAGATGCCTACCAACAGATTCAAAACTACAAACGACAGATTCCATCGCTTTTCGTGTACAACGCCTTCTGCGTCACCAGTGACATGCTTCACACCAAGGTTG